>Ga0213917_1000048_pt1 | contig 38921 bp, 62 predicted proteins | sample McNCre117MG_FD_161051 | JGI IMG/M metagenome (GOLD analysis project Ga0213917, IMG submission 161051) | Freshwater microbial communities from McNutts Creek, Athens, Georgia, United States - 1-17 MG | ecosystem: Environmental > Aquatic > Freshwater > Creek | place: USA: Georgia | collected... | reverse complement strand
TTTGATCTAGAAGTATCCTTGCTGCCGTTATTTACTGTATTGCCCTGAACCCCAGAATAAGCTCCCTTCGCCATCATGGCTGGGTTACCCGTCAAAAGACCGCTCAAAGCTCCCCCCACACCCCCCCAACCTCCGTAAGTATTGGAAGAAACATCTTCTCCATACCTACTGCCTGCGATATCCCCAGTACCAGCACGATAACCATAACCGACTTGATTTGAAGTTAGCCCGTTACGGTCAGTGCTATTCCCGCTGCGACTGTCCCCTCCTCCATATCCGCCACTTGCATTGCCAGCGTTACTATCCCCACGTAAACCGCCTGCATCATAATGAGGAAGGCCGGTCTGTGGGTCGATTCGACCACTGCCACCAAGCATTTTGAGAATAGCCTCTTCGCTAGGTGAAGCATGAATGAGGGAAGTATCTTGGCCAGAAACACTATTCACACGCCCGGCTTCGCGAATTTTCTTGGCCTGTTTCTTCAAATTCATGATATTTTCCCCTTTTCAAGCATAGGTCCATGAGATTCATTTGACAACTGCTTAACAGGGTCATCTGGGAGCAAAGACATTATACATAATGAAGTTAACTTGTCATTGTAGACCACAGCATTTCTCAACCCCATTGGCATCGCCGTTTCTAGCTTAAACCCAAGATGCTTCAGGCATCGGATAGTCTGTGTCCGTTCTACAGGGATTCTTGATTCAACCCGGTAGGCACCACTTCCGAACCATCTCTCTCTGAGCGGAATTGAAGCTGAAATTAATTCATCACGACGGTTGTTCAGTCTTGCGACTCCAGTAATGAATAGAATGCCAATTACACCTGGTTCCGGCCTTGTTTCAAGCAAAATAGCTAGAGGGTTATTCCCCCCATCATGGAGAAACCCGATAGAAGTCATGCTAGCCATGATTAAGCAGTTTTGAAGGTTTTCAAGAGACTTTGGAAGGAGTTGGTGTTTCTCCAGAACAGAATAAAGAACTCCTGCGTCTACAGGTTCTTCGGACCACTCAACATAAATCATGGTTACTCCTATCGAATCCCACGAGCGCGGAGATCGATTCTCCATCCAAAAATCCTTGCAGGTTGGCTTATCATGAAGCCTAATGACAAGAACCCGCCTACATCATTGAAGACCAATTGCATTGCCCGTGCATCGCCAAATACAACAATCCTATGCGTATTGACAAGATTCCCTTGCAGTGTGATGGCCTCGTTATCTGTAAAAGCTGTCACTCCGTCATAAGTTAGAGTATAAGTTTGGGGAACAACCGCAGGCGATTGATAATCAAGATTGAGCGTAACCGTAACGGCATAAGGACTAGATGGATCCATGAGAACGTCTAAAAAGACAGAACGCTTTTTAAGGTAAGTCCTAAAATCTTCATAAATTCCAGTGTAGGAATTGGTGATTGGAGAAGGACCGTCTAGATTCCCATTGTGTAATTTCGCAACGATCAACTGATTAGAAAACGTTCCATAGTTGATTTTATCAACTGGGTCCCAAACCACATTGTTGATGTTCCAAAGTGAAAACTTAGTCCAACCCTTAGTCTGGTAATTATAGGCTAAAACGCTATTTGGGTTGCTATTTGAACCCAGGGGGAGAGAAAAACAGATTCTCTGAGCGCTGAGATCATGCCAAGCCCTAATCTTGCTCCACGCGGAGTAATTAGAACCCCCAAAGGTTATAGGGCTTATCTTCGCCCCGATTGGGTTAGTCTGGATATCCGCCCCATAAAGAATCCGGGATACTTGCGTAGGCCCAAATTGACTCCAAATGTATAGATCATCCCCAACATGGGTTTTAGCATAGTGAGAAGAGCACCCAGTACTAAGGATCTTGGATAAGCTTATATCATTATAATTAGAACCAGTATATACAAAACAATTTGTAGGGCTAAAAAATAGAGTATAGTCAAATAAAGTAGCAACTGCTTTAATGTTATTATTATCTCCGCCTAGAACCTGGAATGAGAAAGAGTCATTCGCAGTATACCAATCATAAATATTAGAAAGGGCAGAAGCCCAGATAAAACTTCCTCTCCAAGCAACCATGCGCTGGTCTTTGCCTCGGGCCATCACGAAAACACCTTCGGGTTGTCCCATTAGGTTCCAGTCGTTAGGCGTATTATAGGCCGTATTTGAAGCAGGTGGATAAGAGTAGATGTCCTCAACTGCTGAACCATTATCTACATAAGATGTAGATGTCCCTTGTAGAGTAGCGATGATATGAAACGAATTGTCAGAAGGATCATATCTCCAGACATGGAGGGCGAAGGCTCCTGCTGGAGGGGTCCAAGAGATTGTATTATAGGAACTTACCGTTAAGGAGCTTGGCCCAGTGACAGTAGACGCGATAGCTGAAAGGGTTGTTTCCCCCCGAGGAGTGAGAGCGCTTACTGCATATTGATATGCTATCCCAGCATTTACGGTTGAAGCTACAGACAGGTTCGTAGGAACAGATAAAAGAGACGCAATTTCAAGAGTCTTGGCAGAGGCCCCAGGGATAAATACTGAAGGCGCATCTACTCCGTTGCACAGAACATACTGCCCATTAAGATCTGCACCTATATAGGTGAAATCTCCTGTAGAGAAGGTTCCTCCCCGATTAGTCCAGATTCCTGATGGAGAAGTAGCTTCCCAGAGGTTTCCACCACTGACAGCGATATAAACCTGAGTGCCATCGAGCTTAAAGAAGGAATCAAAATGATTAGTATTGGCTCCGAATGTGTACTGGGTAGCATATCCCTGTCTCCTGGTGATCGCACCGGAAAGATCGATATCCCAATTATCAATATCTACAGCTTCTCCGGCCACTCCAGCGACAATGGAGCTTTTAGAATTGATACCAAGGAAAGATTGGTATTCTAGCTGCTGGTTAAGCCTCCCGACATAGTTTGCCACCTTAGCTCCAGATCTTTGCGCTTACGGGGCCACCTCGACGCATCCTAGGCGCCTTTCGCATGGCCCTGGATGCATTCAATTGCACTTGGAGGGCTTGTTCGTACTTGGAATGATCATCAGCGGCATCCGGGTACTCCAGAAAGGATTTGACTCTCCATTTGGCATAAGAATTGATACAATCTTCAAATTCAGGAGGAAGATTCAGATTGGCATTATCGTCAGATCCATCAAGCCGCTTAGGGGGTTTCCGATAATAGACGAATGGAAGAGTGGGATAAGCAGTTACATAATCTGTGGATGGACTAGGCCAAACCTCAAAAATGTACCCATGGATGGAGTAATAAATGGGACTACCTGCCTGAGCCGTGGAAGAAGGAATGATCTGTTGCCATTCCTCCTGGGTCAATCCGGTGATAGGATAACCGGCAGCCTTAGGCGAGATGCATTCACGTTCAAAATCAGCGGGGACCGGGTACTGAGTGGTCCCAGCGACCAAGGCAAAAGCGTATAGAGATTGTTTCCATTCCCATTTTGCTCGGCCATAGATCTCAGTGCAGGCATCGTTGAGGGCCGAAAGAGCAACCAAGGAGACCTGATCAGAAGTATTAACCAAAGTCGTTGGGGTAGGAAGACCAACCTCTCTCTTGACCCGCTTGACCATGGCCAAGATAGATGGCATAAGGGGAGGAGTTTGGATAACAATTGTCATGAAACCACCGCCTGGATATCCCAAATACGGTAAGAAGCCGAAGAAATTTTAGTCCCCAAAGGTCCAATATTATTGGTTTCTGTGATAACTCTTACCCTAACTTTAGCATCATTAAGATTTGAAGTCAGATTAGCTGCTGGTATTTGAACGGTCGTATTTGTTATATAATTTTTAAAAGTAGCGTTCGAGAGACTGATGTCAAAATTCCCACCATATAAATCTTTATACCAATTTGACGCTGAAATAAAGACAGGAGATAAGTCATTCGCAGTCATGGTTGGGTAAAGATTGACTGTATTTGTCCAAGACGTCCCACCATTAATACTATAATCTATAACCATATTTGCACTTACATAATAGGCTGGTGTAGACGGATGGCCAATAGCGTCTCTACCAGCAAATGGTACAAACAGCCCATAATCAAAAACAATACCTAGTTGCAAGAAAGAAAATGCTGTTTTAGCTATTGAAGGGAATCCAGAATAAATAACGACATTTGCATCCGAAATATTAACAGAATTTGAACCCGTCCAAGTAACAATATCTGTTGCTGTTGCCCATGGATAAGAGTCTACATCAAAAGCATTAGCCCCGTTGGTAATCACGCCAGAAATTGACGATGGTCTATATACACTATTTGTGTTGGGGGGCTGGATTAGGTTCCACATTAGCTATACTTCTTTCCATAATTGCATAGAAGAATATCGTTATCTACATCATACTGACAATAGAGCGCAGAAATAGCGCCAAGTGTCGCGTCAGGTTGCTGGACAGTCCCCCCAGGGAACTTGAATTTAGATCCATACGAGATGGTATAACCACCCGCATTGGCCTGTTTCATGATGATTGTGAGTGTACAGCCAGATGTTAGATTTGTAGGGTTATTGATGGTTGTATTACCAGTCAATGCTAAGTAGAACACATTAGTAGCGGAAGCATCAGGTGTAGCAGAAGTCCCAGATAGTGTTACTCTCGCGACATTCTGTGCCTTATTCCATGAGTTGGCAACATTTATGGAGGCTCCATCTGTAATACCATAACCAGCAAGCGTGGTCGGCTTACCTGATGTGATAACAGACCAATTGAACGAAGGAGCAGTGCTACTTGGGTTAGTAACTCGCCCTGTAGCGTCTGTAGTGAAAATGGGGATGGTTGAAGCGCTACCATAAGTGCCAGCCGTCCCGAAGGCGGGGAGATCAGCCGTAAAGATGGCCCGCATGGAAGGGGCTACACCATTATTAGTCGGGTCCGAGGCTAAGAATAGATTCTTGTTCTGAGCCGCCAAGGTAAGGCCAAGCGTCCCTGATCCGGTCAAAGGACTTCCACTAACCGTGAAAATGGCTGGAGCTGATAGGCTGACGCTTGTAACGGTTCCGAGCTGCGGAGAAGGATAGGAAATACCCCCATCAAAAAGATTGACATAAGACAAGGTCTTGGTTGGGATGCCCCCACCTGTAATCACAATGTCATAAGTCCCGTCAGGAGCCGCAAAACCAAAATTACCCAAGGCATCAGAAGACATGGGATTTGTCTGGGCAGCGGGAATGGTCTTACTGCCTGTAGTGAGGTAGATGATGGGGAGAGGGTTCGCTACGCCGCTTGTATAGACTGTTATGGTTGCGTTAGCAACAGATCTCCCATTTGCGTCCTGGACTTGTCCAAAAAATCTTTGCACCTTGTACCCTCTTTTATCAAATTATAATTGATGCTGAAATACCGGATACCTGGGCCGCATTGCCAGTCCCTGCCGACTGCACTTGGCCTACTAGGGTCAGCCAGTGGTAGCCCTCACCCACGGTCTGAGTAAACCCACCTCCAAACGGGACCCCTATACCGGAGACCGTGATCGCTTGCCACGGTCCAGCTAGAGCATTTGAAGCATCAAGCCCAAGACCGACAAGCATATTATAAGCTCCGGACGAATATATAGTCCCAAACCCATTGAAGGATATGTCCCTATCTCCCCAAGCTAAAAATTCTACACGCACCTCGGAATTGAACTCGCTCCATGTCCCGACCGTGGAGACAGATCTCAAGGCAGTGAAATTACGTTGCACACCCCTAGGTCTTGGATTGAACCAACTCGCCACGAAACGCTGGGTTCCTGAATCCGCGAACGTAGCTGCTGTTTTGACATAGGCCATGCCCACCAGCGTCCGCGTTGCATCTCCATTCTTGATCTCGGTTCCGTTCACTGCGCTAGGCGAATGAGCCGTGGTGATGGCCTCCAGGGTCATCGTGGCCCCATTCATGTAAGCGTAAACATAATACAGGGTTGTCGCGAGCAACCCTGTTGCAGCCAGAACTACTCCTGCGGATGGGATGGTGCAAACGGTTCCGTTAATCAGTATTTTATTCCCATTATACGGGCTCAGTGTTAAATGAGTGGCGTCGGTGTAATACAATCGGCACTGCGCGTTGGCGGCAAGGACGTTATACAGGATGTCTAAGGACTCAATGGCCGTGGTCCGGTCCATAACATCCTTGACGGCTTTACCTACTGTATTGGCCCCATATGCCAAGGAATATGCAAACCCAGATAGGGCAGAACCCAAACTTGCAGAGGTAAAGTCGGCAAGATCAGTGATAATTTCATTAACTGCTGATTGTGTATTCGTTGAACCGATAATGCCTGAAGGTATGTTAACTATACTAGAAGCGTTGATGCCTAAGGGTTGGGATGAAAATGTCTTAACACCAGTTATATTTTCTGATCCCGCCAAATGCAAAGATAAAATATCAACAGCTTTTTTGGAATCTAGTTCATTTAAAGCAGATTGGACGTCCGATGACGAAATGCCACCTGCTGGTGTACTGGCTACATCTGAAGCAATAATTCCTTGGAAGGATGGTGCTAAAGCAATAGACCCATTCCCAACACTTTGAAGATATTTCTTAGTAATAATAGTATTTCCGGACAACCGGGTAGGTATTCCAGATGCCCCGCCATAAATAATATCCCCAAGAGTTGTTAGAGGGTTGGCAAAGGTGCCAATAGAAATTATAGGTTCACTAATATTTACATTCTGTATAATGGTTTCTGGCATTCCCCCGCCCTGGAGGTGAATGTCATAAACTCCATTCGGGACAGCAAAGGCATAATAGCCATTAGGGTCTGTCGTGAAGGGATTAGAAATTGGGGCAGGAGCCGTGATGCTCCCGCCCGGGTTGTAAAGCTGTGGCAAGGTAGAAAGGCCAGCGTTATAGACGGTAACAGTGGCACCGGGGTAGCCCCTGCCTTCGCTATCCCGGAACCAATCTGCGAACCGTTGCATTTCTACCCTTTCGCCTTTTCCATATTTCGGAATTCAATATATTCTTCCCAAGACTTCTCCCCAAAAAATGAATAAGGGAAGCGGGTCTTCTTCTGGGTGTAGTAATGAGGAGGAGTAACATTCATGTTACACATGGGCATATCCACAACTGCGTCATCCAGGAGCCCCTTAATATCATAAGGGACAATAACCTTGTATTCTCGTCGGATTCGCAGGATGGGAGAATCACCAAGCTGGAAGATGCATTCAGCGCCTTCCCCGTCCTTCTCGTGGATCATGATTTCAATGGCCTTGCGAGTTGGCCATTCATTGCGGTGAATTGGTTTGCAATTCTTATCCAAACCGGCTTCTTTGCGAATCTTGGGGATGCTCTCGTTGAGAGCCTGAGTTGGCTTGAGCTTCTGGCCAGGCTTACGCCCAGGCTTCTTCTTCACTTTGGGCGCAGGAATAGGCTCAAGGGCATTTTCAGTAGACACACTTTCTCCTTTTGCGCTAGGCAAATTAAGGGAGGGAGGGCCGAAGCCCTCCCCTTGTTCTATTCACTTATAAAAAACAAACCTGAAGGTAGAACTATTCGTGTGAAGACCCGTGCCAAAGGTGACATCAAAGGGACCGGCCCCCGAAGTGGCATTAGCCGTAGCAGCCACCGTGATACCGTTAGTGGTTACAACGGTAAAAGTGCCTGCCGTGACTGTCTTGAACATATAACCAGCCGACATACCATCAATCCACTCATAACGGTTCGCATTCGTCTGGTCAAGGACCGTGATGAGGCGCGGCTTGAAGGGAAGAGATAGAGTCCCAGCAGCGCTAGAAGCATCCGTAGTGGCAGAAGTGGTATAAATACCAGTAACAGGATCATCCTGAGGAGCCCCAGTCCCATTAGTGCCAACAGGGGCAGCGACAGTTGCAAAGGTAAAAGCCATATTATTATCTCCTTATCTATAATTAGGCGGAAGCGACAACTTCCTGACGAACCAGCCAGGAATCGTTAAGAATCACGGAAGCAGCCATGGCCTTCCAGCCGATAGAAGCGAACTGGCCAAGAGGATTGCTATGGTCAACCTGAGCAGCAGAAGTGTAATAGGTCTGGGAACTCGAAGCCAGATCCACAACCGCATAGGCTTCCTTGCCAAAGATCATATTGATGTAAACGTCAGAGTTGGAGCTAGACGTAGACATGGTTCCAGAAGCCGTAGCGCCTGCATCTGGGAAGATCTGGGATAGCGAGGAAACCACAAAGCGGATTTCCTTGTAAGAGCCCACTTCACCATCAAACGTCCCGTCCATGGAACCATACTGAGCCTTGGGAATGTAGCCAGGGATCAGCTCCAAGTCGTACTTGACGTGGGGATGGATCACAGCCACAAAGCCCGAACGGACACCCTGCGTCCCAATCTTGGTAGTAGCCGTGATATCAGAAGTGAGAGGCCGAGCGACATTTGCCTGAAGGGTTCGGATAGCCTTGTCAAGAGCACGAGCATTGATGCGACCTGCCACGTTCACACGAGCAGCACCAGAAATACCGCCCACATCATCCGTGCATCGCTGGACCGTGGTCCCACCAATGATGCCCGCCCAATAGACGCGCTCAAGGGTTTCAACCATATTTTCAGAATTCCGCTTGATAACTTCGGAATCCACATCCGTTTCGTTGATCCAGATAGCCTGGTCGGAAATCTGGGAAAGATTGCCATACTGATAGAGCGTAGCCGTGATATCCGTAACAGTTGGGTTGACGGCAGAAGGGACAACACCTTCGACCAAGGTTTTGATGGTCGCAGGGTCTTTACCAGTCGTGGGAGAGAGTTTCTCATAACGCCGGAACTTCATGATTTTGGTGGATTTGGTAGGGATCGTCTTCTTGAGCCCAAACTTACTGACAGTAAGCATGGGCTGCGCAACTGCAAGCGAAACCTTATCAACAAACGCACCACTAAGAGGAGCATAATTGCCAGTAGTAGCGGGGCCAGCCATTGTGTATTTCCTTTATTAGAGGTTAGACGCGTTGGCCTTTAGCCAAGCAGCGACTTTCGCATCAACACTGCTATCTGCATCCAACCGGGTTGGGGTTGATCCTGACTCACCTTTGGCCCTAGACCGGCTCGAAGAAACCGCTTCATCCTTAATGCCTTTGGAGCGATTGATCATTTTGCCAATCCGAACCACTTCACGAGGATTCGCAAGGATTTCCTGCTGCTCTTCGTCGGAGTAGGATTGAATTTCTTTGAGAATTTCTCCCCTGATATCTTTGATATTGGGGAGTTCTTTTTCAATAAGGCGTTCAGCTTTAGCTTGTAGAGTTTCACGCTCAAGGCGCTCGGCTCTCTCTTCTGCCCGGATCGCTCGCTCTTCAATCGGCTTTAGATAAGGCCGGATAGCAGCGGCAATTTCAGGATCAGGCGAGATCTCCTGCTCTTTCGGCTTGGCCTGGCGAAGGGCTTCCTGGTAATCGCTCATCAGTCGTGCCATCTGCTGACGAGTATAATTACCATCTTCCTTCGCTTGCTTCAGTTCAGCTCGGAGTTCAAGAAGTTCGGAGAGTGGGACTCGTTTTTCTTCCTCGGCCTCAACCTTAGACTCAGTCTCAACTACGATTTCTTCAGAGCTATCCTGATTTTCAAATTCCTCTGGCATAACCAGTCTCCTATGGATATTTAACGTCATCTCTGACGATGATTTATAATAGTGTTATTTCAGCATACTAGCAATATCTCTTATGAGTTCAAATTTCCCCCTATTAACCAAAGCGGTTTCCTGCCATTTGGGTTGTGTTGGGTCCACCGGGCAATTCACCTGGTCCCTCTGCATTTCCAGCCATCGAAGGAAGACCGATAGGGCCGGGTTCTGGCCCAGGGCTTTGAGTTCCATTTTGTCCGCCTGGCGCTCCTCCGGGGTTCGCTGATCCCATTTGTTTGAGCACAGCTTGGTTAGTAAGTTCTCGTTGTTCATCTGCCGCTACCTCTTCTGGAGTCTTGATAAATTTATAGGCGTCAAAGAAACCGCCAATTCGATAGATCTCATTCACAAACTCTGGGAGTTTGATGACTTTTGCGGCGGGGCTCTGGAGCAATGTATTGGTAATCTGGAAGAGATCCTTGGATTTCTGGGCGTTCATCCCCGTCTGGTCTGCCCCAATCGCCATGATGTCAAATTCACCGGCAATATCTTCAGGGCTTACCTTGATCGCCTGCGGGGCCATGGGTGAAGGAAGACCCGTAACGGGATCATTCACCATGCCTGGACTATCCGAAACGATACGAATCCAGGTTGGCTCATCCATCAACTGCTGGTTAAGGGCAATTTCCTTGTTGAGAAGCGGAGTAAGGAGAGAACCGTTAATATGATTCAATGTTTCCTTGGTCCGCTGGGCACTCATCCCAGATTGGATGGAAACTTGTGTCGCCGATGGGTCATTGCCAAAGTCCATCTGGGCTCCGGTAATGAGGTTCATCTGGTTGATCCCGAAGTCGATTTCCTTCCAAGACAGGGAAGACTCATTAGGAACAATTAGAGGGACAAGATTATTCTGGGGGTCAGAGCATTCTGTCAAACTACCTGGTGCACTGACGAAATTATCAGGGTCGAAAACTCCATCTGGCTTATATTTCCAACTCGGGTTGACCGCAAATCCATTAGCCTCAATAGTTTGGTTGTAACGGCACTGGATACCGTCATTGATACCAAGAATAACCTCCAGAACACCCCGGCCATAAAGCTCATTGGGTTCTGGGAAAAGGGTGAACAGTTCCCAGATGGGTCTTCCATGGTAGAAGGGGTTGGGTTCAAAACGTATAACCGTAGTGCGATTAGCGACCACGCAGATGTGATTGTGGTAGAAAGTAGCTCCTCCAGCACCGTCAGGGATCTCAATATCTCCCTCGAACTGGATCAGTTCAACCATGTCCTTCGGATGTTTGGCGATACCGACCTGGCGTTCCGTTGAAAGTTGGAGAGCATCGGAAGATTCCTTGAAAATCGTCTCATTCCGTAAGGAATCGATGTTCTCATAGAGCGAATAACCTTCATCATCCTCTTTTGACATGTTCTTGAGATAACCAAGGCTTCTGAAGAACCGCATACCTCTCAAGGCATAGGTTTTATCAGAAGGGGTGAGGTCTTGAACAAAATCAAACACATTCCCAACCGAAATTTTAGGCCCATCATAGGATCTTACGGTCTTGGTCGGGAAGGCAGAGGCTTTCGGGGATAGTCCGGGGGTTCCGTTGCCCATCTGGAAGGTGCTGTTGGCAGCTAATTGGGCTGCGTACTGTTCCGGATCAGGAATTTCTAGGTTTTCTTCATGCCAATCAACTGCAATGGGCACATTCCCAAAAATAGCAGCCTGTTTGATGGCTTCTTTTAAGGAATTCCGATGGTTGGATTTATAATGTTGCCATTTGAGAAGGCCCTGCATAGCCTTGGAGCCATTATCATCATTAGGTGTTCTTCCAAGGATGTTGAACCAGTCTGCCGAAGGCATGACACCATTCGTCCAAGAGCTGGCCACCGTTTCCACCATCTGCCAAGGCAGAGAAAGATAGCGCTTGGAGCGATAATCTTCCAAGTCTGCCCATGTCTCACCAAATTTGCAGTCATAAGCAAGCCAGCACTCATTCCAGATACGCTCCTTCATGAGCCTTTCCTGCTTCCGGTCTTCATACCAGCTAATCAAATAGCCAGCAACCGAAGTTTGGTCAATGCCTGGAATAATCATTTACAAACCTTGTTGGTTTTAGGGCTCTTGGAGGGTTTAGACATGGGTTTAGATTTGGTTTCTTTCTTTAAAAAATCCAATAAATTCACCTTAGGTTTCATATAATCCCCCAAATGCAGTATAGTCAGTGCGCTCCAAATGCGCCATACCGCTTTACAAGACGTAGATTCCTATCAACGACACCTCTCGCCTTGGCAATTTCTTCCTTGGTCTTGATATTTCTGCGTATACCATAAATAATTGCATCTGCGGCATGGTCCTCACCATCTGTATCGTACTGTTCTACATTGTTTCGGTCTACCATGAGCCCAGGAAGAGTCCGGGTAACATGATGGCAGTTATCCATGACCTTAAACCGGCAAACACCGTTGGTTACGGTTAGATAGTCTCTGAACATGGCAATAGAGCCAGATTTGAATTTCTTCTGGCTCTTCTGGAAGAAAACACCATTCTGGCGGAATTGTTCACTAACCGAAGTCCCTAATTCTTCATTATCAAAACACGAAGCGTCAAGCCAGCGTTCAGGGATATATTCATCATGTTCGGATTCTAGAGCCAGAATCCTCTCAGCTACAACCTTTGGGCTCTCCCTAACCCCTTCGCGTTCCTTGCCCGGCTTGCAACCATAGAGTTCACGATAAAGGAAGATTTCTCCTTGGGGAGACTGGCAGAACCAGACAAAGGCATAGGGCGCAGATGTTCCCCAGTCGCCACCCATCCAACGTTTCCAACCTTCAGGAGGGTCAAAAGCCTTAGTTACATGAATTGTGGGATCCCACTCATCGAAGAACGCACCCTCCACAATGTCCCAACGCCCATCGAGCAGCATACGACGCTGGGCTTCGGGGAGAGCCAATAGATGTGCGCGATAGTGGCCATCACTGTCCAGGAATTTGTTATCCGACAGTCTACCTGGGATGAAGATCCTTGTGTTTCTTCGTATATGAACCGGAAGTTCATTGGAAGGTGTCTTATCATATTTTGAGGTTTCCTCAATAGTAATGTTTTTATCAATATCTAAGTAATCATGGATTGGGATCATCCCGACTGGGAATTTATCAATCTGGAATCGCTTCATGACCCAGGTATGACCGGGACCGCCAGGGTTGCTAGTAGAAATAGTGCGGCAAGGGATGCCATGAGCAGAGCGCATGCGAGAGCCAAGGAATACATATTCCTCATCAGTTGGTCTCATTGTTAATTCATCATGCGCCCTGTGACTATAAGCATTCCCCCTATGTTTCAGTGCATCTTCAAACCCATCCAAATAAGAAAGTCGCTGTTGTGCCCCATTGGGGAAAGTCCATGTTGAGTCTTTCTCTCTCCATTTCGCGCCGATGGAGCCATATACGACATGCATACGTCCTAGGATTTCCTGGAGTTCGGGATAACTATTACGGAAGAGCACACCCCTTGCATTCCCCCCAAAAGTTTGTTGATGCGCAAGCCAATCCCCAAGGAGACAATCAGACTTGCCACCTCCTGCGGCTCCTCCATAGAGGATCTCCCCGTACGGGCATGAGATAACTTGCCGCTGTCTAGGTTGCGGCTGCCAGATAACACCCATCAAATCACTTTCAAAAGATGCATAAGGAAGACAGCTGCACCACCTTCAAGGATACCCTTCCCCTCTCGGACTAACCCAGATCGCTTCATCGCATCCTTAGCGATCTCTTCAGCCCGGACACGCTGTTCAGAGAGTTTGAGACTAGCCTCAAGGGCTTCGGTACTTTGCTTATAGGAATCTGCCTCTAGGCGAAGTTGGCCGTTCTCTTCCTTGAGGCCTTTGATCTCTACTTGTTGAGACTGAATCTCAATATCTTGCTGTGCAATGATCTGATCCCTCAGCACCACGGGGTCATCAGAAGGGGTAGAGGGTAAAGGAAGTAATCCAGGCCCAGCAAGGGCAGCGAGTTTCTTTTTAAGGGCTTCAGATTTGGCATGTTCAAGAGTAACCTTCTGGTCTGCCTCTTGGTTGGCCTTTGCCAGCGCAACAGCTTTGAGATCAGCAGCCTCCGCTTTCGCCTTCTGCGCATTAGCTTCCTCCACTTTGACTTGGATCTGACCTTTGAGGAGTTGAGACTGGTTCTCAGCGTTTGTGGCAATCTTCTGTTGCCAGTTATAGAATGAGTAGCCCAAAACGATCAGAAGGGCTAGTGCGATCCATTGCCAAAAAGGTTTAATCAAGTCCCATAGTTTCATCTACTTCCCCACCGTTATCACTGTATTTTCTGCTTTTGGATTAGTGAAGCGTTCTCCGAAGAGGCTAACGCCTCCAAGAATCATCTTTGCTATAAATTCTTCCATGCCATCTTCAAGGCATAGACGATAAAGCAATTGGTCTGCCTGTTTCCTCCAAGAACGGTCTAGGCCCCCAATCCGCATGAGTTCATAGAGCGCATCATGTACCAGGGATCCCCGCATGGCTTCAGGGACATCAGGAACCGGGCCACTAGGCCCATCCCAAGCATAACCAATTTTTACAGTAAGAAGGCCACCAGGGTCAATACAAGCAAAGCGAAGATAACGGTAAGAACCTGTAGCAATATCGGTTTGTACTGAATAATCCTCAACCAGTTGGTACTTGTAGCCTGCCCGGTAGGAAATCGGCATCAGGTTTGGCCCCCCTTCCATTTATCCACAATCGCCCACGCCGACCCCCCCAACCCAACAAGAGCACATAGGCCATAAAAGGCATTCGTCCAATTAGCGTCAAGTTCGGTGGCATTCAATTTATAGATAGCAAACACCACGACCGAAACGAAGGCCAGGAGTTTAATGTCTGTCTGTTTATCTTCGGGGTTGAACCAGGACTTGAGCCAAACCCACATAGATCCTCCTTACTAAAAAGTAGTCACTTACCAGTTTTCTTCCTTGAGCGTTTCGCCTTCAATTGTATTGACTTGTTTGGTCCAATCTTCGGCTGAGAGCTGGGCAGGTACAACGACAACGGAATGCTGGATGTCTGCTTCCATATGGATTTCCTTGGGCCTTTCACTGGAAGCGATCTTGAGTAGTGACATGGGATCTTTTAGGCCAGCAACGATAAGGTTCTTGCGAAACTCGGGGTGACCAACAAGGTTGGCAAGAAACTCAGCACCTGCGGTTTGGGCCTGGCGAAGAGAAAGACTTGTAGGATCGGAATGAGTAAGGCGCATTCGGTTGGTCTTGGACATGGATTCAAGGACCTGCCCATCAATATCCTTGACCAACCCCATATCGACCTGGTTCTTTTCTTCTCTAGGAGAAGCATCACGGGTAGCCCGATTCAAAACGCCTTTAGTCCTGGGCATAAAGAGTCATCATCTTTGCCACATCAACTTCATTGAAAAATTCGAGCACTAGTCTATTTAGGGTTGTATCACAATCCCAACAAAGACCCCGCCATTCACGGGGTCCTCCTTTTGCACAAGCCCTTACCATCCATTGGAATTCTGATGGTTCACCGCAATGGGAACATGGAATTCTAGTGATGCCTTTTGGTGTATAGGGCTTAGTTCTTGGCATTGAAGACTCTCAAGCCAACCAGGGCAGGTTTGGCCTTTTCTACCCGTTCATCGACCCTCTTCTCATAAAAAGCGAAGAACCTACAGTCATTAGAGCAATAAAGCGCATGCTTCCTCTTTTTGCCAAGAGGCAAGCCACAGATAATACAAACCCTATCTGACACGGCTAGAAGGGGTCAAAAGCCGAAGGAGTGACATTGGAAAGGACAAAAACAAGGCCTCCTTCGACAGAAGGCATACTCTCCTCCTCTTCATAAACTCCAATAAGCCTCCAGCCAAGCTCATCATCCTTCTTCATAAGAACAGAAACCATCAATCCTCCAATATGGGAACCAACCCAACTGGAAGATACAACTTATCTATTAACACGTCAAGATAATGACTAAAAAGTAGTCAGAAGGAGACCCTGACGCCAATGGAATAGTTATTACCGATACAAGCAGCTTCCTGTCCGATCCACACATACTGCCAAACATGCCGCCAGGAAGGGGGAAGAGCATAGGCAATCGAAGCATGGAGAACGGCAGAGGCAAGGAAGTAACAGTTTACCTGGGCTGGCTGATGACCTATAAGAGGGTTAAATTCCCTCCACCTCTCAGGATGCCCTTGGATCTGTCGAGTCTGTGCCCAGTCAAACAGAAGCGTCCCCATAAACACAGACTCCCGAGCAGTGTCTTGTGGGGTCCAGCCAGCAGCAAAGAGGCTGGAAGCAGTTAGGATGGCAATCAGGTATCTCATTCTGTTTTCTCTGAGTGACTACCCGCAGGATGAGCACGGTATGAAGCTGTCTCTGGATCGTAAACCTCTTTATAATAAACAGGTGCGATGTAGAGATGGTCCTGACCATCCTCTTTAATCACTCTATAGTTCCAAGTCATTTCAATCCCCCCATTGTAATTGATTATGCGTTCCCTCATTCTTGAGGGCTTCTTTGAGCTGTTTCTTCAATCCTTCGACCTCTAAACGGAGTGTCCTAACTTCCTGCTTTGCAGTCGCACTGCTCTTCTCCTTGCACCCTCTTGAACAAAACACTTGCCACCAGCGAGTCTGCATGAACCTCTTACCGCAAAACTCGCATTCTATCTCACTCTTTGGCCTCTTGACCAGCTTCTTCCCTGGCATCTCATTCTCCCCTTCTTAAGTATAAATGCGTTCCCTCATTTGTAAACCCCTCTTCTATTTTCTCAACAATATTGAGAGCGGTAAGGCCACAACCACGTTCCTCGCTACCCCCTTAATTGAGGTAAAGCTACCCTCAGGGTAGTTGCTAGGCATGAATCTCAACTAGGTTTCTAGGTTACATAAAGTCAGTTATCACAAACTAAGGTCTAACAATATGAAGAGTTAAGTAGCACCCAGGCTAGGTGACTAAAAAGTATACACTTGGAAGATGCGCGGGAAATGAGGTTACTTTTCTTTTGAGGTTACTTTTGAGGTTACTTTGGGAGGGGGATCTAATTAACTTTTAGAGTAATTCTGAGGGGAGTCTAGAGGTGTTCTAGTCTCTTTCTTCTTTCTTTAGGGTTATACATGTTGTGGAGAGGGTTTTGCTCCGCGGGAAGCATTTCCGCCCACTTACTATAGTGATATGTGACGTAGCGGGTCAGATGTGACGTGACGTGGCATGCGGATGTGACGCAGAGCGCTAGTTGGTATGCTCTTCTCTTTGGGGCATTATTGATTCAATTGGCTTTATGTTTTGGCATCCATCATGCTTTACTTTGTCCTAAGAACAAACACGATCCTTGACAACCTACAGCGACTCATACGAATACAAGCAAATGCGCCTAGTAGTTGATGCTCCATCACAATCAGGCCAACCGGCGGATGGATAGCTGCGATGAACGGAAGAGCGGTAAATGGAATAGCCTGGTGGCAGCGTTGGGTTAGCTGGCCAGGAGCTTGATGATTAGGCATCCCCACGATTAACAACTTAGTTTCGGGCAACATGGGGATGAGCAATCACCAACCTCCAATGGGGAGTAGATCCCCCTGACGGGAGATAACCATGCACTACATTGCCTATATCTACCCTAAAAACGGGTTAACTCCATCAATAGAGACCTGCGCGACCTTTGACGGGGTCCTCCAACGGGTCGCAAGATATAAAAAAGGCAGACGATATCGAATTGTGTCATCTCTTGGATGCGAAATGTGCTCGGGAATCACATCATAGCCGTTAAGCTCATCTTCCCCCCGTCAAAAACCTTCAACTTGAGGCATTCTAATGAGGTGACACCATGACTAAGCGAGAAAAAGAACGCATCACTCGCCTTTACCATCGGCTTTATGATCTTGGATTCACCGATAACGAATGTGAAACGCTTCGAAAAGCGTCCATGAACCTTTCCCGATGGGCAGAGCGAGAATGCAATGGAGAAGTAGAACGGGATGAAAATACCGGGAAACCCTTCCATTCTTACGAAGTTAAGAGTTTTGGGAAATGGGTAAGGTTGGCTAGTCCCGTTCCCGATCGCGAGATAGGAGCAAAGAAGCGCATTACTGAGGTGCTTAGATCCCATCCCGATTGGATTTGGTTCCACCAGACCGATCCTCGGGGAGCTGCACTTTACCTCATTCCTGCCGAAACCATTGAAAAAGGGTCTGATTACATCTCTTGTAACTATTCATCTATCGGGATTGCCATTTATTAGTTGAAGCCATGGACCTTAACGATTTACCTATCTGGCCGCAGTTTGGAAAATGGGATCCCCGTATGCCTTACCCCCTTGGGTACACCATTATTCATGCCATTTTAGCAGGACCTATCGATTCAGAAGAAAACATCAATTCTTGTATTGACTCAATGGAGCTACAAATGATAAATATTGCATTGGGGAGAGGGTTCTCGCCTGATGCGGATTGAAAATCTAATGCTGGATGCCTCTATCCATAAGAACGAGGACGCAAGAGGACACTTGGCACGTCTGCGCGTTGAGGAACCGCGCCTAATTGCCTATTGGGCAGAGGGTCTTAGACCAAACGCACTCCATCCAGCACCTACTAACAGACTACTAGCTGAAATCAAAATTAGTAGTTAGGCTTATCTTTCCTATTACATTTGCGCTAGCTGCGCAGGAGACTCTAATGGATAGCAAAATCGATCTTAAAACCATCCTTGAAAACCATGCAGCGGCAGCCCGAACCCTAGCCGGGGCCATGGGCTGTGCTAACTCAAGGATACGACCTTCCCTCTGGTTGCCTCCCCGATGGCTCCTATTGCCACGTCCTGACCTACGAAAAGAAGCTGGCCCAGCTTTGCCGAGATTGGGCGTCAGAGGGCCGGGACCATGGCGGAAATCCAGAGTTCTGCCCGTTTATCAAATTGGCCAACCGCATCCTTGGCATTGAATAAATGGGTGATGTTATGAATTCCAATCGGATCGAGGATCTGTATCTCCAGTTCTTTAGAACCATCAATGCTTATGTCAATAACAATATGGCTACTCATGACGCCATCGTTTCATGCATAGACAACATGGAATTGCAAATGATGGGGATTAAATGCCCCCGCTCGCCCTATGAACGAACGTAAGCTCCAGAATGCCCAAAAGATCATTAACCGCTATACATTGAGCGGTTGTTATACTGTTGACGATTGGAATGTTTACGCAGAAGCTTGTAAAGTGCTTGGCATTGTGCCTTTGCTCGATCCCTGCATCTGTCCAGTCCCCATTGACCAATTGAAATCACCTTTCTGGAGAACAAAATGGACTCCAAGATAGATCTTAAACCCATTCTTGAAAACCATCTGAAATGTTTGAGAAGTGAGCCCGGCGGATGCCGTGCGAACCTGCGTGACGCGAACCTTAAAAATTGCGAGGAAGCCGACCTCGCTCTTGCGATGTCTTCGCATCTGCCCTCGGATGGCGCTTTTGTCGGATGGAAGAAGCGCCGAGAGGGCGTATTGGTTAAGCTACTGATCCCTTCCAATGCCAAACGGAGTCATGGGGCAGGACGAAAGTGCCGCGCCGAATTCGCGCAAGTGCTGAAGGTTGAAGGCGCAGACGTTGCGGTCTCGATTTATGACAAGAATGTGACCTATAAGCGCGGCAAGATTGTCCGCCCTATAAATGGATGGTGTGAGGACCGCTGGGAAGAATGTGCTCCGGGAATTCACTTCTGGATTACTAAGGAAGAGGCTATTGCATGGCAGCCATAATCATACCCACAAAACTTGGAGACATTATATTGGACGAGGAAGACCTACTATCCGTCTCTCCGTTTAAGTGGAATGCAGCAAAACGTGGAAGACTAGCGTATGCGTATGCATATATTGGCAACCATGTTCAAATCTGGATGCACCGCGTGTTAACCAATGCTCCCAAGGGTATGGTTGTAGATCACATCAATGGCAATGGGTTAGATAATCGGAGGTCCAATCTCCGGGTGTGCGAACATAGGCAAAATATAGCATTTGGTCGATCATTTACCGGCTTATCTAGATTCAAGGGGGTTACTTGGGATAAGAATAGGTCAAAATGGATCGCACAAATAAAGATCAACTATAAACACAAAATGCTTGGTAGATTCGACAACGAAGAGGACGCTGCCAGGGCTTATGATTTGGCAGCCCTTGCAGCCTGGGGCGAATACGCAAAGCCCAATTTTATTACCAAAGAGGAAGCCAAAGCATCCTCCATGTGAGTCAATATGAATAAGTGGAGAAACGTCAACAGAAGAGTTAAAATCTGGATACCGTTGGGTGGTGAATGAAAGACTTTTTTGAATTCCTAGGATTGCTCTGTTTCTTGATTGGGCTATCTTTCTTTCTGGCTTCGTGTTGAGGCTTAACTATGACTTCTGAATATTGCCCCTGTTGCAACAACGGTAGAGTAGTTGACGCTTATCGCGATAGAATCTGCGAATTCTGCGGTGGTCATGGTTGGATCTACCATGAAGGCTATTACCCAATCAATCCCCTAAAGGATAAAGACGATGCCTCAGCCCCGTGAGCATACATGCCCTCCTTATCTAGTAGACACATTTGACATCCTAGAATTTCTCGAACAGCTCCCATTGGCAAGAGGAACGACCACTTATGCTATTTCTCACCGAGAGGCTTTTTATGCTTTTGCCCAATGGCTTTTGCACCTGAAACCTGATACGACATCCAAATATGCCCAAGATTCTTGCCATGTCTATCTGTCTACGGTCCTCGATTGGTTGAAGGGCAATTCTCTTGTAGCTATTCACCAAAGATCCACACAACAAGCACAACACGCCCAGGAAGCAGAACAGGCTAGGGTCGATGCTTATAGCTTGCTTTATGATCATATTTGGAGAAATTTTTAATGAGCCGAAGACATGAAGATACAATAGAAACCATCTGGATCCTGCTAAAAAACTATCGGGATAGCATCGTTTCTTCCGATGCCACCCTCTCCTATATCGAACAAACTTTAACTTTACTCGAAAGCAGAATCCAAGATGATTTATCTGAAATGGAAGATATCTATAAAAAGGGTCATCATGTCTAAATCTGAACTGCAAAGTGATCTTTTCCGGGTTCACGAACAAGCCAAAAGGGAAGATGAGCGAAACCGAAGATTCAACAAGATTTATTGCGAATGGCTTGATAAAATCAAAGGAGGAACAACGACATGGGAGCTGGGCTGAGGCGAGTTGCGAAACAATGCGGAGGATTGGCCGTGACAGTTGACGGGCAAACAGCTAAGTATAACGCCAACGGAGAACGGCTGCCCTTCGACTGTAAATGTACGTTTGCCCAACGGATTGTTGGAGATGGGTGCGATATCTGCAATCCGAAACTGGTGGGAGAGTTGAACAAGGATGGTAATGCCTAACGGCAGAAGTTTACCGGCGCTGGGGTTCGGCGCCTCGAAGAAACCAACCCGACGCAGATCCCAGCGTCCGGGTAGAACGAGAGGTTAGGCGCGAGATGGAAATTAAATTTAAGGATGTGGCTAAACAAGTCCCAGAAGTAAGGATAATCACAGAGCCAAATCAAAGACAGTCAATGACCATAGATTTCATGGTAATGGATAACGGAGAAGTCGGAGTATTCGGTTTTGAACTTAGAAACGAATTCTCTGTCCAAATTAACGGCACCTTTGCAGGCACCTAACGTATGGAGTTAACCGGCGTTACACGCGGCGAAATGCCAAAAGGAGAACGAGCGATGGGACAGAATAACGAAAAGTTGGTGAACGGTGCGGGTAACGTCCGGTTGAACGATGGGTTAGGTGACACCCAAGAGGACAGCACAATCAGGGTTGGAGACATGGTTGAAACCGCTGTCTACGTGTGCGGCGAGCGCAGACCAACGGGGAGCGGGCGGGTTGAGCGTGTGCATTCGGGTTACTGCGATGTTGACCATTGCTACCCCTACGCTGCCCCGTGGATTTACGGAGAAAACACTAGCAGCCTGAGAAAGATTCGAAGAGTCACCTAACGCCCCGAGTTAACCCGGCGTGCGGAGCACGTCCAGCGACCGAAGGGAGCGCAGGTTGAACGATAGGCTAGCCGAGCCACGCGAAACGAAAGGAGCATTATGGAAAGTCAATTTGAAAAGTGGTTTATTGCACAGCATGGACCACGACAGAACCCCACAACCTCAGACCTAGAACTGAAAGAGATTATCGCCCGAGCAGATCGCGCCAAATGTGAACTGGAGCGAAGGTTGCGGTGGGACGATCTCTTCCAAACCGCGATGTATACACGAAATGCCGCCCCGGATTTTAAGTTCTGATTCATGGTCGGCTAACGTGTGAAGTTAACCGGCGCTGCCGAAGCGGCGCATAAATAAGGAGCCGAAATGGCTTGTAATGCCGAAAAGACAAACGAAGAGACAGTCACGGCAGCGTCCGGGTTGAACGCTGGGTTGGGCGACCCGTGGATGCATCGCTCGCAGGGGATGCGCTGTCGCACATGCATGTGGTGGGTTGAGAAGCTGACCACCGTGGAACCGGGTGAGCGTGGGCCTGTCGGACGATGCCGCCGCCACTGCCCGACCATGAACGGGTTTCCCGTGGTGTTTGCGAGCGATTGGTGCGGTGATCACCGGCTTGATGAGTCGAAGGGATAGTCGTCCAACGAGGGGAGTTAACCGGCGTTGCCGACAAACGAATGATTGGAGGAGACGTGAAATCCAAACGCACGAAGGATGAAGTGGATCGTGGAGGCAGCGTCCAGCGAGCGAATGCGAGCGAGGTTGAACGATTGGTTAGGCTGGATGAGCCGGTGTATGTTTTTGACGCTATCACGGTTGAATCGGATGGATGGCCAGTCTCGCAAGGACTGGAGATCGGAGATATTTACACCATTCAAGGAGTCCGAAGGCGCAAGGATGGGACGTATACATATCGGTGCCGACCTGGGAATGAAACGCTTTTCAAGTTTTTAGGATGATGCGGCCTAACGTATGGAGTTAACCGGCGCTGCCCCGGTTAACCGAAACCCTACAACTTGCCGGATTGGGCAGCGTCCGGGTTGAACGACCGGGTTAGGTGGCGAACCGAGATGAAAGGAGAAGGATGAGAACGGTTGCATGGTTTAGCTGCGGCGCTGCCTCTGCGGTAGCTGCGAAGCTGACCCTCCAGGATGACCCCGAGACGGTTATAGTCCGGTGCGTCATCGGGAACGAGCACTTGGATAACTGGAGATTTGCTGACGATATTTCCCGCTGGCTGGGACGCCCCATCGTGGAACTGGCCTCGCCTAAATATCCGGATGCCTGGGCAGTTTGGGAGCAGCGCCGGTATCTCAACGGGACCAAGGGCGCCCTATGCACCGTAGAACTCAAAAAAAAGGTCCGCCAGCGTTTCGAGCAGGACGGTGACATTCAGGTGTTCGGTTACACGAGCGAGGAACAGGCCCGCGCCAGGCGATTCAAGACTGAAAACTTCGAGGTTAAGAGCCGATTCCCACTGATCGAGAAGGGCATCACTAAGGCCGAATGTTTCGAGATCCTCCAGGGTGTCGGGATTGAACTCCCAGCCATGTATCGCCTGGGTTATGCCAATGCCAACTGCATCGGCTGCGTGAAGGGCGGCATGGGATACTGGAACAAGATTCGGCGCGACTTCCCTGATGTATTCGAGCGCATGGCCACGCTGGAGGAATCCCTGAAGGCCACAGTCATCAACGGGATCACGCTTCGCCAGCTTCAACCGGACGCTGGACGGATCACCGACCTTCAACTTCCCGAGTGCGGCCTGTTCTGCGGACAGAACGAGCATTTGGGTATAACCGCATGACAAACGAGCCACCTAACGTGTATTAGGTGACCGTTTTGGTGAGAAGTAACGTTCGCCTAATAACGGTTTCTAGAACGCAAATGCTGGCGGAACCGTGGGACTAGCAAAAGCAAAGGCCACCTAAATTTCTCAGGATCGACCTCTTTTAATCACAATTCTCTTGGGAGATTATATGAAAATCAAATGCACCAAGGTTGATTCTCTTACACTCAATTACAGTTTCCTATCGGTTAATTATTTTGAATCCCGCCCGCTTCAAGATGCTAATGGGCGTCTTGCGAATGGATGCCAATTCACATTGCCTTTTATCCATACTCTTTCTGAAGCTGCCCAACTTGCAGAAGATTTTAGGGATTGTGCCCGCGTCTTGGACGAATGGATTGAAGAAGATTTTATCCCAAAAACTGAATGCATTGATAAATTTGTATAACACTTGGGTTGAATAACACGTAACTCATGAGACACAACCATCATAATGTCTCATGCAGCAAAAAAAATGAGACGCTAAACAGCGTAAAGGAGGACCAAAATGAAATTGGGCAATGAACCCAAATCTAATGAACAAACCAACAAGAAACGTGAAATCCCTCCAGCGGGTATGCACCTTGGTATTCTTTTCAGGGTTGTAGACGCGGGATGGTGCCATAACGAATTCAAAGGGGTCAAATCACTCAAAACCAAAATCCGCTTGGACTTTGAACTTTGGCCATTAAATGATAAAAACGAATACGTTATGATGGAGAATGGGAAACCATTTTGCGTATCTCCAGGTTTCCAGGGATGGCTTACCCTGGGTAAATACACCGACGTTATGAACTCATGGAGAGGCGAAGAAAATCCAGATGTGGAAACTTTTCTGGGCCAACCTGCTCTTTTGAATATTAAATATACTGAAGGTAAACCTAAAGATAATATTACTCCAGTATATGCAAATGTAACTGCGGTTAACCCCATTATGAGAGGCATGTTTATCCCAGAAATGGCAAACCCTCCTTTGGTATACTCCACCAAAGAGCATGACCCGGATATTTTTGCTAAACTTCCCCAATGGATCCAGGATTGGCTTGGAAGGGAGTCGGAAACATTTAAGAAATTGCCCATGGCGACAATGGCACCAAAGCACTCAGACGCCCCTGGCCCAACAGGATATGAAAGCGACTATCGTGAAGGACCTAATCATTATGGGGATCCTCCCTCTCACGAAGATTTACCTATTTGATGTAGCAATTTGCATCGTTGACTTACCCTCTTGCGGTTTATGCTGTAGGAGAGTAGGTTCCCCTTCCGGATGATTGAATGCCTTTTGCAATGATCGACCTCGAATGGTTAGATGGAAGTGAGTACCATAGGTTTCTTTTATGGTTAATCCCAAAAATAGCGGGGGTAGACGGGTTTAATGGACTTGAGCAAGGGCAACTGAGATTCAGCCGAAGGGAGATTGAGCTAGAATTTGCAGTTGGCCATTCGAAAGCGACCTCGTTTACCGAGAAAGCGGTATGCGATGGTCTATTGAAACCGCTCAAAAAAAGCGTCTGTAGGAAGGGGATGGGTGAAATTTTCCAAAGCCTTGGGATCTTGCGTAAAACTCGGATTCAACCGGACCAACCAGCGGACCAACAGCGGACCAACCATCAGGCTGACCAAATTGATACGAATAAACGACTTAGCCCATCAACCGGACCAACCAGCGGACCAACGGCGGACCAACCAGCGGACCGTTATAATGAAGAGACCAAGAATAAGACAAAGAAGACTATAAAGATTGTACCTCCGAAGGAGGGGTTGAAAGAAATACTTGAGTGGGACGGTATGGATTACTCTTCGGTCTTCTGGGAAGTCCTTAAACCGTTCCCAGCCGACAAGAAATCTTACCCCTTGACGATTGCGAAAACCTTCCGGGATGCGATCCGGAGTGAAGGTGCGACTCCTGAAATTCTGTACGCGGCTGCCGTTGCTCTTTCCAAGGCTAGGGATGCGCAGTACATGCCAGATGCTTCAAAATGGATGAAGGAACAAGGTTGGAGGGCTTATGCAACTGGGTAAAACATACACTCCGTTCAATCTCGAATGGGCAATCAACCGGCAGAGTGTGGACAACCTACCTGATCCTTCACCCCGCGTGCACCATGGGAAGGAATTTACAAAAACCCTCCCCATGCGGTGCCCTTGGTGCCAGGTCGTGTTTTATGTTTGGCAGGCTGTTGGACATGAAACGAAGCCTTTCGAAGATCCTACCCCCTTCACAGTCCCAGGAATGGGGCAGCGGTACACCTGTGGGCACCCGATATGCTGGGGCAAGGAACAGGAGTCCCAAATGAAACAAAGTCTCAACTACAAAAAAAGTGTTGAATGTTTCTGCAAACCCGAAGGGAAACCCTCTCTCCAGCCGACTCTTGCCAAATTAGGAACATGATCCAAAATGTGTCTGAAATCTTTTGGGAGCATACCCTTCCAACCAAGCGCTGAGGCGCATCTAGCAACAACTGAGACCATGTCTCAGTTCAACCTATAACCAAGACGGAATGCATTCTGTCCATCTGGAGGAACCATGAATTTCTCGAAACTGAAGATTGCCGAAGCCGAGGCGAAACGGTTTCTCGAACGGGTGAAAGCGTATCGAGCGTCGGAAGAACAATACGAACCAGGTTTCTTTCACTACGGCGTCAAGGAGTCCGGTGCGGTTCGCCGTTCCTCACTTGACCTCACCCGTGCCCTTGCCGACCTCCGCAAACCGTAACTGTGGAGGAGTGATAATCATGCACCCCAATGCCACAAAAAAACCCAAACAAGTCGAGATGATCTACCGAGATATCACAAACTGTTTCTGCACTTACTACTGCCCAACCTGCGGAATTCGGTTTGAAATCGCAGTTCCACACAGAGACGCGCTCTTGAGATTTCGCTGCTCCTGTGGACAAGTTCTTGCCGCTGATGGTGCGGCCTAACGCTCCGGAGTTGAGCGGAGGCACCGGAGGTGACTTCCGCTCGAACGACTGGTTAGGCTGCACGGGACGAACAATTAAGCAATCCTTAACAGTTGGAGTCTATATGACACAGGCAGAAAAAGCGGAAGCCATTAAACGAGCCGCAGTGGATTTCATCAAGGCATCCGAGGCCAGCACAAAAGCGGCTTTTACGCGCGGATCAATAGAGCCTAGTGCCTCAAGGGCGAAAATGACAACTGGGAACGCGCATTGGTCGAGATGCGCGGAGCACAGAGACCGCATGGAATCCCGATTGCGCGAATTGTGCGAGACATTCTAGGAGGGTGTGGCCTAACGTATCAAGCTGACCAGCGCAGCCCAGGACAATGCCGGACGGAGGAGAAAACGATGAGTGAGAACACTGAAAATGGTTTGACACCCGAGGCTGCGTCAAGGTCGAGCGCTGGGCTAGGCGCTGCCGGGGCGGTGATGCCGTGCGGAGCAGTCGTTACCAATGTTTATGAGGCATATACAGCAGGAGTGAGGGCCGAGCGCGAACGGTGCGCCAGAATCGCATGGGATTATGGAGGGAATAAGTGTGATTCGCTGGTCGAGAAAATAACAGAAAGCAGTCTTCAAGATTGGCTCTCGGATAAGTGGGCCTAACGTTCGGCCTTAACCGGCGTGGCCCAGCGAAACCATTGTGAAAGGAGAAAACATTGAGCGAGGAAAATGGAAGTACGCAACCGACACAGGCCGCGTCCGAGTTGAAGGGCCTGGTTAGGCCCGATGGGGAGATGGAGAAATACATCAACCAACACGGGAAAGAATGTTATCGGAACGCGACGTTTGAATCCGTTTTTTCTGGAGAACTATTTCACGAAGTTCCCCGCTGGGAAGATGACTATCAATTTGCTCTGCATACAAATCTTGGAAGCCTTACGGTTTTAGACCGTATGACTGGATTTGGATGGAGAGACATTGAAGCCGGGTATCGAGATCCAGAAGGAAAGTTCTGGCTTGCATCGGGCGGCTTCGATGTTCGGGACTCTGAAAGCAAAACGATTGGAGAGGCTATCGCTTGGGTTAAGGAACGGGCGAACAACTGTATTGGTGATGGGCCAGCCTAACGTATGGAGTTAACCGGCGGTGCCGACTGCGGCGCGCTGGAAGGAGACGAGAAATCCGGATGAGTGGAGGAGGAGGTTGCCAGTGGAGGCAGCGTCCGGGTTGAACGATGGGTTGAGCGACTCTTTAAGGAGATAAAGATGAAAACATACATGCTGCTTGAAGCCAATAACGCCGAGGCGCTTGAGCTATTGGTGAATGAAAAGATAGAAGAAGGGAAAGGGTGGAAACCCTGTGGTGGTGTCGCCGTATCCGTTTTGCGGTCTGAGTGGGAGAACGAACGCAAGGGCTACACCGAACATGAAACCGAGTGGAGACACACACAGGCGATGTGCCGCTGAGTCGCCCAACGCCCAGGGCTTAACTCGGCGCTGGAGCGTAGCGGAAGCGTCCGGTGAGCGTAGCGAACGCAAGTTGAAGCCCAGGTTAGGCGGGGACGAATCTAAAAAGGAGAAGCGATGGCCAAGGACGAAATGAATGAAATGGAAGCGCTGGAAGACGAGATTTCAGCGCTTGAAGAAAGACTTGAACGCTATAGGCAAGCCCTTGAAATGATCGTTAAGGAAACGAATTCACACGCAATGTACGACATTGCAGCAACAGCGCTGAATGATGCCTAACGATGGGAGTTAACCGGCGTTACACGCGGCTGAATCTTGAGAGGAGAACGAACAATGGAACAGGATAACGGATCGAAGGTGGACGGTGCGGGTAACGTCCGGGTTCAACGATTGGTTAGGCGACCATATCCCGCATGGGTTTGCTCGATGTGCGGCGCGAAGTATGGACGCCGGAGAATCTGCGCCGTTTCGAGCTGGCACTCCGGTACATGTGGGATTTGTGGGCATGAAGCCAGCGTGACGGAACCCCGAGATTTTGGGCACCTCCAAGACGATTGGGAAGACCGGAGCGCGAAGGACCGGGAAGACACGTTGGATCGAAACCTTTTTCTGCATGAGATGGACCGCGCCTAACGAAAGAGCTTAACCGGCGTTACCGACGCCGAAACCTTGGAGGGAGCATGGAAATCCAAAAGGCCGAAGGAGAACAGCAGCCCGTGGAGGTAACGTCCGGGTTGAAGCAAGGGTTAGGCGATGAGTGGGATAGCCTGCCATCGTAACACCCTGATCTGGATGACTTTCTATACCTGTCAAAAAATAGAATCCCTGCGAAATGCGGCTTTGAGGATGTTCGCAAAAACGAAAATGGATATTTCTGCCAAGTGTGTGGACAGCGGATGCGGGATGATTTCGAGGATGTTGTCAAATCTACGTTGCCGGGTAAGTGGATCGCACGTTTGCGGGAGCAATGTGGGCGCGCCTAACGGCTCAAGCTGACCGGCGTTGCCGGAAAGGAGACGAAATGAGTGAGATTGAGAAAGCCATGAAAGAGGACATGCGAACGTTTAACCAGTCGGCACAGGCAACGTCAGAGTCGAGCGCCGGGTTAGGCGAGGAAGGGACCTGTCTTTGGTGCCAGGGAACCATGAACCTTGAAACGGCTGTTGGAGACTGTTGCTGGGGAGAATGGAAACGGGAAATTGACGACTTGTCGATGCTTGTTCGCAGTCTCGCCAGTTCGCTCAGGAAGGTCGCACCAGAACATGGTTTGCCTGACCGGGCAATTGACTATCTGAAGCGAAAGGGGCTGCAAGGTTCCATCCTGCGGAATGAAGCCTAACGTATATTAGGCGTACTGTGATAAAATTGAATTACGAACCATGGAATAGATAAACTAAATGGAATCAATTTGTCTAAGTTCGTCTAAACGGGTAAAACAAACCGCACAGAAGGTATCTAATGGCCTCTCCGCTTGAGAACACGTTCGCTTTCCAACTTAAAGCTGCCCATATTCTCTTCCTCCGGGAAGTCAAGGCCATACCTGGTAGAAAATTCGCATTCGACTTTCAAGTCAAAGATTTGCTTATCGAGATCCAGGGGGGGATTTGGAGGAAGAAAGATGGTATTACTATCCCGCAGGGGCATACTACGGGTAGGGGTATCACCCGAGATTGCGAAAAGATGAACTTGGCAGCGCTTGAAGGGTACCATACCATGTCTTTCACCGCCGAACACATCAAAAAAGGCATCGCTCTTGCATGGGTGCAACAATATTTGGCAAAAGGATAAAATATGAACCCTTACCGAAGCCAAATCATGCGCGATTTAGCGCAAGACTCTCCCCACTGCTTTTTATGTAAGAAGCCCAATGATGGTACAGTAGTGGGGTGCCATTCAAATGCCATATCGGATGGGCATGGGGTAAGCCATAAGTCTCATGATCTATTAGCCTTCCTTTGTGATAAATGCCACAAATACATTGATGAACACTGGAAAGAACCGCGAGTTCAGGAAGACTTCTATCATTGTGTTTATGACACAACCATATGGCTTCTCCAGGGAGGTTATCTAACGGTGAAGAGGATGCCAAAAAAATGGCAGGAATAGGAGATTCCGTTGCCTTATGAAAGGGATGATATTGAATTCCACCAAGGTATGTCCATTACCGGTCGGGTCAGCAAATGGGGATGTAGATATCTTCCTGATCCACCAAGATACGAATACGACCTTCTTTTGCCATCCCAAGAGCGTTCTGGGGATACTCGCAAGATGCTATCGGTTAGGGTTACGAGCTACGGTGAGGAAAACAGCCCAGGGAGTAATGATTACGTTAGGGCAACAGGACTCCCCGCGGTCAAAAACAACCGTTTAGCTCTCATGGTCTTTGCCAAGGATGTTGAAATACTTAATAAGTGGGTCTCTAAGGGGAAGAAACATGCGTAGGATCCTATGCTGGTTTGGGCACCACGAATGGGAGTACAGTGAAGAGTGGGAGAAAGACCCGTCTTCCTATCTGGTCCGGGTCCTAAAATATGTTCTAAGGAAGACCTGCAAACGCTGTGGGAAGTCTGAATATCATGTTTGGTACAGGGGACAAAACGAGAAAACATTTGGGTTCAGGGAGCCAAAATGAGAAAAGATGAACAAGCCCAGATGGAGGCTATGTGTCTCTTCATCTCCAATCTCTATAACTCTTGTGGATTGGAAGTCCCTGAAGTCTTTGAGGCCGAAATCGAAAGCATGATTATCTACAATGCTATTCGTAGGATTGGAAGAAACGAAATGTGTGTTGCTCTTCTTAAAGCAGAAAAAGATGGAGAGAGAGACCGGCTTAATGCCTTGATCCAAGAAGCCCAATGAAATTCAGAAGAGTGCCAAAAAAATGACATCTTGACTGCCAATAATTTGACGCGGATACTTAGTTTGAATTGGATTCATCTTCCGATACGGTTGGATGATCCAGCCCCCCGGGTACGGCCGGGGGGTTTGTTTGTACTTGCGCGTCTGGGGTTAAAACTCTAGATTGTTCCTAGAGGACATCCTGACCCCGTACAGCAGGCAATGTCGGCAGCGCCGGAGACTGCAACCCCTGAAAAGGTTACCTCCTATTCCGGTTCAACTAGATCCAATGCTTCTTGTCGCTCTATTGGCTTGAAGCTGCCCAAATCTTATCAAGAGGACCGTGTGGCAAATGGGGATAGCCGATCAAGGTGGGATACCAAACCTAGCACCGTTTGAGATCGAATAGAGTATGTGAGCGAGAAGATGGCTCCGAGGAACTGATCCCCTGGCTTCAGCCAAAAACTGAATGGCCGGGGGATTTTTATGCTCACTCTTAGATCCACCAAGGAACTGAAAGGATGTAAAGTAAAATTTGCACGATCAAAAAGGAAGAGCCCCGAAGGGCTCTTCTCAAGGGATCGGGTAAAGATCGTCAGGTTCCCAAAAGGAAGACCTGTATCTCTCTAGCGAGGCGTCTTCTTGGAACCAGGGAGGGGCTTCTTCAGTGAATCCGCCTTCTCTTTCATAGCAGGCTGGAGCATTGCCTTGGGGAGCTTCTTGGGGAGAGGTTTTGCCTTCGGCTTCATTCATTTCCCTCGCTTTCCATATTTGCGCATAATCTCTTTGTCTGCCTTCAAGTCTTTTGGGCTGCCTTCCTTGATGCCCTTCTTCTTGTCCAAGCGTTCATCAGCCATTTTCGCCCGCTTCGGAGCGTTTTTGGGGATCCCGATTTCTTTAACCATCACTTACCCCACTTGGCAGCATTCTTGGCAAACACGGCCTGTTTCTTGGTTACAGGACTCACCTTCGCGCCCGGCTTAGAGTCCTTGTCAGCAAGTGCCTGGACAGAAACACCGGCCTTCTTCGCCTTGGCGGTGAACTTCCCCTTGCTGGCGGGTTTGATGTTGATGCTCACAATTTCTCCTTTCTACTCGAAGTAGCCTTCGAAATCCACAGAACCAAGGATGGTCTGCGATGCGGTTGCGGTTCCAACCGGGATTTTGACAACAGAACTGATCCACTCGCCATCGTTAACGGCAAGAGGCGTTTCAAAAATCATGTCAAGTTCATTTGAATAGCATGCACCAATAACTGCACCAATAGGCGCGTACATGCTCCCGATTACTCTGCGAACATAGGCTTTCGTGTTGGCTGTATCAGTGGTAGCCAAGGAAACAGCCGTAGAACCCCATGCGGCCTGCCACTGGAGAGTAGTTGGAGTAGTGGTCACCACAGCTCCATAGTTCATGCAAGAGATATGGCACCTGGTAATATAGAGAATCTTGCCATCAACAGTTGCACTGCCCTGAGGGTTCTGGTAAGCCGTGACAATAAAATCAGTCGCAGCACCCACAGGAGCATTCAACTGGAAATAACCTCCCAATCCCGTGACAAGAGCTGCTGTATTAGATCCAGATCCAGCCGTGGGGATGGTGCTATTAACAATACCTGCTGTAAAACCAGCGGCAACCCCAGGAGGTGTAATGGCTGCATTGAGGCCTGCCCCAGACATGGCATGAGCCCAGGGCCTTCCTCCCTGCCCATTATCACCCAAACTTGAAGCCACCATAGCGACAGAAAGAGCACAGGCAGCAGATGCAGTTCCTGTATTATAAACCCTCTGGACCAACGGGAGCGTGAAACCGCGAGTCATGAATGCTTGGCCCGCAGGAAGAAGGATGGTTGCCTGGATAACCTGGTCAATCCAGAAGGTAGCAATATTCTGGAAGACTTCCACGATATAATAGTGGACATTGGCATCATTAGCGGGCTGACCCTTCCCATTGGGTCCACCACAAACAGCCGTGCTTTCCGATCCGTTGAAGTTGACTACCGCGTAGAGCTTCCCACCTGTCCAACGGAAGAAGCAGCCATCGAGAGCTGCCGTATTCGCTGCCGGGACATAACCGTAGCCAAGTTCGGCAACCATGTTGGTAGCATCACCATTCACCGTCTTGGCGATGAAGTGGCCATAAAGTGGGAAGGACGTGTAATAACTGAAGGGCCGCCACGTCTGAAGATTGGCATAAGCCCCGGACAAAACGCTGCCACCGCCATTCAACGTAACAAACCCAGCAGATGCTGTGATGGTCATCGTCGAAGTGTCCTGCCGCCAGAGCTTCGTGCTAATTGTATTGGAAGAGCTTGTAAACTGGTCCTGGAAGAGCACGGAATCAATGCCAACACGCATTCGATATTCGGGGGTTACGTCAATCTGCCGGATAGTGGGCTTGTTCATCACCACGCCAGCATCCGATTCACAGGTAAGATTCACAAAAGCGGGTGTCCCATCGGGATTACCCGTGTTCGGATTAATGGAATGGAAGAAATCACCCATTGCTGTCTCCTAGAAATCGGCGGGGAAGTAGGGAACAGCACAGGCGACGGCAGCGCTTTCAGTGGTGCTGGACTTCGTGAATTTCACATACATAGGGGATCCGAAACGGAGGAAGGGGAGAAGATAAGTCCCATTCCCCAAAGTGGCATTGGCCGTATCAACTCCCGTGGCTGCGTTGACAACAACCAAAGCGGCGCTGTAATTAGTACCGTCCTGGCTAATGCTAACGCCAACCGTTTCGCTAGTAAGCCCCGCGATGACAAAAATGATGTCGCCTCGCACGGGGAAATTCAGAGCTGCCGTGATGCCCCCACCAAGATTAGCAGCCGTAGAAGGCCCAAAGAGATACAGCTTACTTTCGGTTGAATTCACATCCCCCGAATTATAAAAGTTTCCAGTGTTTGCAACATAAACCATGGTTAATCCTCCAGTCAAAGTTTAGAGTTTCTTACTAATATTAGCAAGGTATACTCGTTTTAATGTGGTAAAACAACCCATCCAAGAAACAAACCCAGTGTGGTTGACAATACTAAAATAAGTATAGCGGTGAAAAACTGCCTTTTCATTCATCTTCCCCCGGAACTGATCGGGCTCTCTTGAGCCATCCGTTTTTGAATTTTGCTTGGGTAGGATCCCTGATGATGATGGCGTTATAATAGGACTCTATAGCAGAGCAGAGCCCTGCAAGAAGTTTCTCCTTGGGGTAAGCATTAATAGCTATCTCGGTAATGGGACCAAAAAAGCCATCCGGGAAAGAACTGACAATTTTTTGGGCCATTTTGACGGCATTGAAAGGGCCGATATTCACACCCATATCGAAGAGTTTGCTTGCCACTTGTTGCGATTTGATCCCATCATAACGCCAATAGGTTGAATAAACCTCTTGGACATCGGGTATGGTCAAGTCTTTGACACTATCGTGAACCTGGGTTCCAGGGTGGTCATGGATATACTTATACAGGGTCGCTTGGGTGATCCCATGGTATGTTTCACCTCCCTTGTCTCCAGGTGTATCGGAATAACCTCCTTCGAAAGGAAGGGTGTAAGCCAGAGCATCAAGGAGATTAGCCATCACTTATCTGCTTTCTTGATTTTCAGGGTCGTTTGGGTGATGTGGTCATAGAGGACCGCTCTCAAATCGCTGACTTCATTTTGGGTCTGTTTTTGACTATCCGCCATGAATACTACTTGGGCTTTAACGGCACTCACATCTTTCGACATACTCTGCATGCTCTCTGCCATGTCTCTTAGAATATAGCCCGTGAAGGCAATGATTACCGTGCAGGCACCTCCCAAGGCCATGAGGATAAGCTGAGTCACACTTACTTCTTTGTCCTTCACGGTCATTTATTTACCCCTAGGAGATCCTTCAATTTATCTCCGGAATTACCCGCTACACCTGGGAATTTGCTTGCAAGGTCTGCCAGTTGAGGAGAGTTTTCGGCTAATCCGCCTGCGTCAAGTAGGAGTCTTTGGCCTGCTGGGGTCTGGAATGCTTCGGCGAATCCCCTGGCCAAGGGCCTCGAAATCAATCGTTGCCCAGCGGCTGCCGCAAAGGGCATGCTTAACCGACTAAGCCCAGGGAATGAGGCAGCTAGAGCAGCGCCAGCGCCAGAAGCGGTAACACTGCCTGCCGCCGAAGCTGCCTTCATGATTTTGGACAAACCTTCTAGCCGAGTCGCGTCATCCCCATTGAAGAAAACGCTGATGGAACCTTTACGCTTATTGAGAGCATTGTTAAATTTGAAGGGATCAATATGGCCATTAGCGTCTTTCGCTTCTTCCATGATGCTTTCAAGAATATGGGATTTGACTGCCGACTTCCCAGCATCAGACATCCGGTTGTAATAGATAGCTGCTTCATCAGGTGTCTTGTTGATGAGTTGATTGATCATCTTGTCGGGTACAGGGTTGTTCATGGCATGGTAGAGAATAGAACCTCCCTTGCCAGGGTCTTCCCAAGGGGAAACGTTCTCTTCCCAACCCTTCATGGCCTGAGTGTATTTATCTCCGTATTTGACGCCTTCGGCATTTAGATCGTTCTTGAGAGCAGTCTTGGCAATCTCGAGATGCCGAGCTAACTGGCGATTAGGCTCTAGCCCATGCATCGCTGCATTAATATCGCCGTTCAGACCTGAACTGATATTGAGCGCCCTGTTCCAACCCTTCTCAGGATTCTGGTCAATAGCGTCCAGATAGCCTTGCAAGATGTTAACGGTTTTGGGGTCAACCCTGGAGCCGCTTTGCTGGACTTCCTTGATTTGGTCCTGAAGTGCCTTTTTATATTGGGCCAACGGAACGGACTCGCCTGTGGGAGCAGCTTGCGCCGCCTTACGAGCATCTACAAACGCTTTCCCTTCGGGAGTCTGATCCGTAGCCCCAAGACGAGGTCCGAATTTGGCTTCAGCTTGGTCATAGAGTTCGGAAGCAATCCCTTGCCTACGGGCAGAAGGATCGACCTCGATCTTGTGAACGATGAAACCTTCTGGATCTTTCTCGATCCAGAGTTTCCCCACGTCCTTACCGTTCTTATCTCTGGCCACCATCATTTCATCATTGGGGCCAAGTAAAGAATTCTGGCGGACTCCCTGATAAGAAGTCGAGTCGTGGATTGTCACATTAGGAGACTTGGGTTCTTTGAAGTCGGAAGCCCGAAGCTCTTGGAACGGGGCACTATATTGAGCCCTATCGGCTGCGTATTGGTTGGCAAGATCCGAACGGGCAGCAAGTCCTTGGTTCTCCCCCGCCGCCGCCTTCAGCTCTGGGGCAAGCGTTCTGACATCTCCGGTCTTAGGCAAACCTCCTTTGGAGAGGCTAACTAGAGGACTAGCCACCTCATGGATTAGACCACCTCCTAGGCCCAAAGCCCCACCGATTAAACCAGATTCACCTTGAGCTGCACGATAAGCCTCAGGAGTTTGGGCTTGGCTTTGGGGATTCATCACCATATTTGCTAAAGCGCCTTCTAGGGCATTGCTCCCCAATCTAGACGCTAACCCAGTGCCTAGTTTTAAAGGGCCTCCAGCCATGAGAAGCGCGGCTTGCGGGATCATTTCTCCTGTTGCGGAAGGCATGAAACCCGTATTTTCTTCTCTCATGGCTCTTGCTGGAGTGTTCACAGCAGTGTCTACTTTTTGCATAATATCGGCAGGGAGCGAAGTGATGCCTTGAGATTTTAGATATCCAGGGATAATGCTCCCAAGATATACAGCTTGCCGTACAGGTGCTACAGCCATGTTAACAACACCCTTGGCCATCCCCTGGGTTGTGGGATCGGGAAGATAGGTCGGGGAAGTCTGGGATCCGGTAACGAGCCGATAAAGAGCACCTGGAGAAGCAATGGCAGGCGTTCCGTTGCTGAATGATTTAGCACGGTCCATCAGACCCTGTTTCAACTTATCCATAAAGGACTTCGCCACAGGAGCGCGATTGGCCCCTACATCATTCCCTGCATTGAACGAAGAGGCCGAAGGCCCAGCGTCATCAATGAACTGAGGACCGGCATCGTCGATAAATTGTCCAGCCATCGCTACTCCGGAGCCTTGGTATGATAATTGCCATCAGACCACAAATAATAAGTCTTGCCGTCCTTGGTAACAGAATGAGTCCCTGAAATTGAAGAAGATTGGGGTCCACCTTGATTCCTTGAAGAAGTTTTAGCTCTAAGTGTGTCCGCTTCTTTATTGAGTTCTTCTACGCGATACCCAACAGCCTTCCTTAGCTCTTCCGTGGTCGCCAAAATTTGCCCAATAGTGGCATTGCCCGCGTTCATTTGTTCAATCATATTTTGGGCGTGGACAGTGTTGACACCAGTGGCATTGGCGGATTGGATCACCCTTGCAAGTTCAGGAAGATGCACATTTCTCCAGGCATCAAAAATAGCCTGGTCCTTAGAACCTAAAACATCTCGGTTGAATGCTCGAAGAGGAGTATTCAAGATTGGGACTCCAGTGTCTTCAATCCTCTTGGCAGCGTTCTTAAATTCATCCATATTCCGCAATGTGGTCTTTTCAAAAGCTCCAAGTGTCGATGCCATAGTCTGAACTTTATTGAGAGCAGATTCATTGGTCTTGTACTGTGCCCCAGTCCCGGCAAGATCCGGATTTTCTCCATTGCCATAAAGCTCATTGGTGATCTGTGCTCGTGCTTTCATGTTCCTGCCAGTGAGCAAATTGATGAGGGCAGGATTTTTGGCAGCATCCGCAGCCATATTCTGGACAATAGGCTGAGGGAGTTCTACATTGAATGAATTGGAAACTGGGGGACGATTATTGCGGGTGATCATCGACTGCCGAAGAGAATCTTCGGTATTAGCATCAATCCCCTTTAAGGTCGCATTATTATTTGTCAAACCAGTTTGCGCAACTGTTAGATCTGTTTTGGGCCCAGCAGTAAATGTAGCTCCGGAATTAGCTTGGTTCCCTTGAGCTTCCTTGAGCCCTATACTGGCATCATTCATATCTTGTTTCTGCTGATAGCCCGTTCCTGTCCCCTGGTCCGTAGTATAAGCAGAGGCTAGACTATCAATTGAATCTGACAATTCTGGGCGAACAGCTTTAGCCATTTTAGCCGCAAGAGTAGGGTCTTTGGCGATTGGGAGCATTTTACTGTAGACATTAATAGCGTCATCGGCAGATTTCTGAGCCCTAATCTGATTAGCCTCTTCCTTGGTTCCAATAAGTCCCTGTCGATAGTTGAGCAAGCCTTGGGCCTGCATCCTAGCGATATGCATTTGCTGGGCATCTTTAAGCCCTTGTAAAAAGGAGCCTACCTTAGTCGGCTGTTGGAGTCCCAATTGATGGCTTTGGGCGATCGCGTCCAAGCCCTGCTGGTTGGCCTGGATGGAACTGTCATAAAGACCCATATCTTACCCCTTACCCGAACAGGCTACCCCAATCGATGCTCCCCGCTGCATTACCAAGGGCATTGATCCATGCGTTAGTGTTGTTATTGCTCTGCACACCATTCAAGTAATTAAGATTCTGGGCGGCGAGAGCGTTCTGGTTGCCCATGGTCTTCTCGGCAATCTGCCTCTGGTTCTCTTGATTCGCAAGCTCAAGGGCCGTCTGGTTGCCCTGATTGGCAAGTGTGTTGTCCTGCTGCTGGCTTGATTTCAAGAAGCCCATGAGGTTGAGCTTGTTCTTCATCGCAGTATCTTGAGCTGCTTGTTTATTAGCAAGCCTACCCTGAGCCGTTGAAAGACCGAGCGAAGCCCTCACGGCATCCTGCATCGAAGAATTGAGAAGCCCGCGTCGAGCGTTCTGGTTTTCTCCCAATGCCATCTGATTGGCAACTGTATTATCTAGTACATTGTTTGCGTTCTGTTCACCCAACCCACTATCGGTATAAGCCAGAAGAGGGTTGTTGGCTTCTGTGACAGCAGAATTAGACATGGAGCCAAGACGTGAAATCTCGGAATCATACCAACTGGTATCAGCCCCAGATGCAGCGGCTTTTGCCCTAGCACCCTGCAAGGCCGAGAGTGACTGGTTTATGTTGCTATTTGCAACCTTGGTCCCCATGAGCGCATCAAGCATCTGTTGGTCAGAAATGCTGGAGTTGCTTGAATTTGAACCAGATTGGGCATTGAAGAGAAGCCTACCCGTCACAGGATCAGAATAGACAGATGGGAAAATAGATGAAGAAACAGAAGCATTATTATAAGTACCGCTTGTGGGAGTAAATGAACCACTAGGCGTGTAATAGCCATTCTGGATATTGCCATTTGATCTAGAAGTATCCTTGCTGCCGTTATTTACTGTATTGCCCTGAACCCCAGAATAAGCTCCCTTCGCCATCATGGCTGGGTTACCCGTCAAAAGACCGCTCAAAGCTCCCCCCACACCCCCCAACCTCC
>Ga0213917_1000047_pt1 | contig 39099 bp, 62 predicted proteins | sample McNCre117MG_FD_161051 | JGI IMG/M metagenome (GOLD analysis project Ga0213917, IMG submission 161051) | Freshwater microbial communities from McNutts Creek, Athens, Georgia, United States - 1-17 MG | ecosystem: Environmental > Aquatic > Freshwater > Creek | place: USA: Georgia | collected... | reverse complement strand
GACTTGCCCCCTGTATGACCTGTATGCGTCATATTCTGCCGGGTCGGTGTAGATCATTCCCTCGGTTCCGCCGCGCCCTGCAAGTGCCCTTGCCTTGTACAAGTCACCACCCTTTAAGCCCATTTGCTCCATCATTGCAATATCGGCGCCTGGGTTATTGCCGTTTTGGGCATACCACTGGTTTACCTGATCTTGTGTAAGCGTTTGACCGTTTGAAGCGGTAAAGCTAGTTGCCCCGCTTGGGAGTGAGTTTGAATATAAAACACCGTTGCGCCCATAAAACCCATTCGCTGGAGTTAATCCAAGGTTTTGGAATGTTCCTGCACTCTGGCCCGTTGCCTGTGCAGCTTGTGAAGCGGACACCCCATATCTCTGCATCGCGTCCTGTATAGCTGCGGGATTGTTTGCGTTTTGTTGGTAAAACTGTTGAATTTCTTCATTGGTTGGCATTGTCTTATCCTAAAAAGTGCCACGCACCAGAGCGGTAGCAATACACCCCAGCGCCGGAGCCTGGATTCCAAGTGGCTCCATCTGCTTTCACGATGGTTCCTTCGCGGTATTTCTTGGGTGCTTCGTACAGCGTGTCCAAGGTGAGAAACGAATCTGCTGTGTCCAATGCTTGAGCCAGTTTGTCTAACTCAAGGCGTAAAAAAACCGCTATTGAAGCGGCATCAGTGGGGACGTTTCCAGGGGTATATCTGGACATCAGAAAGCCCCAGCAGGGGTCCAATCTATATCAAACGATTTCATACGCCAAGGTGCATAGTCAACATTGGAGAATCGAACAGATATGTAACGCCCAGTAGCGAACGAATCAACTTTGATGGATTGGCCAACCGTAAATGTTTGCGCTGGTTGCCAGATAGTCCCAGAATCAGGGTACATGCTTGCACCGATTTGAATGCTTACCTGTGCGCCTGAATTACCATCGATTCGTGGGCGAATTCCCCGAACGGTTTTCACTCCGTTGAAGTCTCCAAGGGATATGCCCGTTCTCTCAAGTGTGGACTCAATCAGGCTCCCGAAATCGCTTGTACCAGTGTCAACCAACGCTATGTATGGCGTACTGTGGCAAGTGATTAGACGGGCTTCAGCAGGAGAGTAGTCGTTTTCATTCCATGATGCTGCATCAGTGGACCATGTTCCTGTAGCACCGCCCCAAGTCGTCCCAGTAGATGCGTAATTGATTTGCCCAAACGCACCGTATGTAACATTTGTCAAATCGCGGATTGCCCAAGATTTATCGAGCCAATTCCACACAACAGCCTTGTTACATGTTTGGCTTGTGCCGTAGGGGAAACATACCCATACTTCATTCCGTTGGGGATTTGCGGTGACAAATGCGCGTTTGTAATTTGTTGAATCAATATTCTTAAAAACAAACTCGCGCACTAACCCGTTCGCTATGGAGTTTACACCCTGACCAGTGTTTAAAACAATGTCGCCAGCGGTTAAAACAACATGCCCATAGGGTGTGTTTACGCCGCATCCACTTGCCAACATTCCAGATTCACCGGGTAAGCGTTGAAGCCTGAAAATATAAGGTGCGCCTACATACGTTAGCTGAAAACTAGATCGCTCTTTGTAGATTACCAAGCTATCACCCATTGGCATAGCATCAACAAGCAAATCAGCCGTTTCTGCGCAATCCAGTTCGCCAGCATCCAAAGCAGGATTAGTTTCGTCCCAAGAAGAAGGGATAGCACCTGGGACTGCTATATCGCTCCATTTAATCATGTGAGGATATTTGACTGGAGGTCCCGTTAAAGTACCCACAACGGTTGCCACTCCACCGGGATCACCTGCCATAACATAAGTAAACGTTGAAATCCCTGTTGTTGTTATCGTATAAGTTCCGTTGTACTGTGAAGGCGTAGCACCCGCAATCACCACTTGTTGACCCGTTAATAGGCCGTGGGCGCTGGAAGTAGTTAGCGTTGCTGTAGTACCCACCCTTGTGATACTTGAAGTTGTCAAAGCCATGTAGGGCTTCGTCATACCAAGTGCAATCAAGAAGTTTTTAAATGGCCGGATTACATCCGCTTTCCAGTTTGCGTTCCATCCTGGTAGCGGTTGCATGTTGCTAACACCTCCCCAGTACCACGGATTATCAACACCGTTATTCAGTACGAATACACCGTTTAATGTACCCCCGGTATATCGGTTATCAACGGCACCTGTTGGTACGCTGGAAGGCGTGATATTCGTTCTAGTCGTTCCGTCATCAGCAAACACACTAGAAACGCCTGCGTGTATCCAATACCGTTTATCCGTAGTTGCGTAAGAAGTAATGAAGTAAGGCACAACAGCAGGGGTGTTAAATACCTGCAACATGCCTTTGAATCTCTCAGCATAGCCATTGGAAAAGCGCATATTCTTTACGCGCGTCCATACGCCACCGCCCAGTTCCTCAGGGGTCAAGTCGTTATTAAACCCTTGACCGCAACCATCAATAGTAGTTATCACAACAGGCCAACTTTCTTAGCCATGTAGCCCACAGCAGCAGCCCCTGCGGCCCACAGAGCTTTCGCCACCCAGTTGTTTGTCTGCTTGCTTGTAACGGCTACCTCTTCCAGTTTTGACACCCTCGTCTCCAGTTTTTCAAGGATGCTAAAAACACGCTCTTGCGTAGCGGTGGATTGGGTTTGGCGCTCCTCTACCACGGCTAGGCGGGAAACCGCTTGCACCAGGGTAGACACGGCATTGCGCAATTCTTTGGAGTCTTCGATGATCATGTCGATCTTCACTTCCAGTGCGCTTTGACCTGCGCGCCTGTCACTAAACTCCCTACGTTCGTCACTCATGCTTATGCCCCAAAGTCCCAAATTTCAATACACCCACCGGACCCGGACCCGCCAGTAGTAGTGCCACCACCTCCGCCACCACCGTAACCCGTAGCACTTGCACCCGTAGCACCTCCTCCAGCACCACCGTAGCCAAAGAAAGAATCACCCCCGCCTGAACCAGTGGCCCCTGCAGCCGCCGATCCGTTTGCTGCATTAGTTGCCCCAGATCCAGAATTGCCAGCTATCGAGAAACCTGGTGCGCTGCCAGCAGACTTAAGAGCTTGATTGCCACCACCAGCGCCACCAGACACGCCCTGCAAACCTCCAGCAGATGCTTGTACTGCTGTAGTAGCGAATATCCCCAAATAGCCGCCAGCACCACCAGCGTCACTCGCGCCACCTTTGAGCCCGCCATTTGCCCGCATTGGGCCGAACACAGTCGGGCTACCATCTACGGCAGCAGCGCCGCCAGCCCCAACGGTATAGGCAACGCCATTCAGTGGTACGCGGGTTAAAAACTCAACCATAGCGCCACCACCGCCACCACCTGGAAGCGCAGCACTTGCACCACCACCACCGCCTCCTTGAAGGCGTACAAAGCAACGTGCATTTGCTTCTGTTGGTATGTATGTACCAATGCCAGTCGTAAGCTGTATTACCCGCTTTGGCTTGCCACTTGTAGCGGTAGTCCCGTAGTTAAACGCGCCCATGATTAATAGGCTCCACCGTTAGCAAACACATTCAAATCTTGCGCAACGGAGACACTTATATACAGTTGCTGAGTCGGTGTTAGGTTATTGGATGTGTAATCGGTAGAGGTTTCAATGGATGAAACCGTTGTCGAACCAGTTGCTACGGCAATCTCAATTTCATCAAAGATATAGGAAGTAGTGCCGTCATACAACCATATAAATACGGTTGCAGCCAAGGAAGTGCCCTTGCCTTTAATGCTAATGTTGTCCAGACGAAAACCGTTTGTAGTGGTGTCTGTTAGCTTAGTCAAGCCTGTTGTGCCTGTGATGTTGGCACGCGAAGTGATCGCTGTGGGGCTAGTCAGGGACGCAATAAACGTCTTTGGTGTTTGGGCGAAAACTGGGGTGTTTGTCATTTAGAAACCTCCGAAAGTGTTTGATAGGTAGATATCTGAGCCAGCCGTATAAACGCTGGCCCATGAAGCAGTAGTGCCGTTAGTAGTAACAAACTTGCCAGAATTGCCCGTTTGTGATGGCAAAGAGGTGGAGAACGCAGCAGCAGCCACAGCAGCATCAGCGTAAGCAGTAGAAGCCGCTAGGGTGCTATTAGTGCCTGCTGTTTGGGTTGCTACCTTTAGCGTAGTTGCGCCCGTACTGGCCGCGCCTGTGACCGTTGACAAGTCAGCAGAATTCGCTGTTACAGGTGTAGCAGTGAAGTTGGGGAAGGTAGCCACAAGCGCCGATTTAATCAAGCGCAAGTGATCGTCACCTTCTGAGCGTGCGTCACCGTCAGCGGGTAACGTGTTGTTCAGTTGATTAATGTACGAAGCCGTTTCAACAGTCATTTAGACCACCTTTACCCGGAGTACCGAGCCTGAATGTGTTGCTTCGTCGTCCTGCGCTTGCAACTGGTTGCAGCCATTGGTGTACCGTTCTTGGAACATTTGCACCTTCTCCATGTCTTGGATATATGTGTACGCTTCCACCAAACAAGCATGTAAATAAATGTTTGGATGATTGGTAAGAAGCCAGTTTGTGGCGTTTGTGATCACGCTTGGAAACCGTGCGTAGTAAATCGCTGTGATCGAGTAATTGCTATCGGGTATCGGACCAAATAGCGTGGAATCGCCTTCTATGGTGTACACAGCCGGAATGCCTGTGACCTGAGATGAATACGTGGAATCAAGCTGCTCCACGGATACGTAAACCAACTGCCGCGTTGGATTGGTGTTTACAGATACGTTCTCGTATTCAAGCCAATCGCTTGGGAGCGCCACGGATTGCACGCCGCCAGTGCATGTAAGGCTGCTTGTGACGATCTGCTTTCTCAGGCGCAGATCGCGGCTGATTCTGGCCTCCGCAAGCGCCACAAAGTCAGGGATGATTGAGCCAAGATCGCTGCGATGTGCCCAGTTGGCAATGCTGGCTTGCAACTCGGTGTAATTGGACAAGGCCATGGTTTACACCCGCCCTTCCCACACCCGAAAGGATTTCAGTGCTGGGTCATTTAGCATCGCATTCACATGCTTGGTGTCAGCCATGAATTCATGAAAGCTCACGCCCCGGTCGTTGCAATACTTTTCCACCAGCACCATTGGCAGGCTTGCCGCGTGGCGAAACTCGCCAGAGCCCACTTTGCCTGCGCTGCGAAGGTCGTGCGTGTGGTCCAGAAACGGCTCCACGTCTTGCACGCGGTTGACGATCAGCTTGTCGTCACCGCCATCCGCGAACTGGGTTATTAATTGCCCCATGATTAGCGGTCCTCTAGCGGGCTGATCTGCACCGTTCCGGCAGCGGATACCTGAATTGCTGCAATGAACGCCTGATTCATTACCTTCAAGATCACCGCGTCGGCTGGCTGCACCAGAACATCGCCAGCAGCAGCCGTAACCCCAGAAGGGCCAATCTTGACATAGCAAGCTGCATTGGCTGCAATGCGGATGTATTTCGGAAGGGTTCCCGATGAATCTGTTGGCACGGCCACATTGGCAGAGGCTGCGCCGAATGAAATGATGTTGCCTGTCTTGACAACTGCAATTGCGTCTTCTGATGCCATTTGACTTTCTCCAAAAAGAAAAGCCCCTCCAGAGTTACCCGGAGGGGCTTGTTGTAATGAAGGGCACTTAGGCCCCTATGGCTTAGGTCAGATCGCGCACTGCGCCGCTGGCGCTTTCGTTGCAGGCTTCCAGGGTGTACTCGCACAGAATGTGCTTGGCATCGGAGTCGCCAGTTTTGGCCAGGTCTTCGGTCTGGAATGGGCGGAAGTACGCCACTTTCCACTTTTCCATCTCCAAGATGAACATGGTGCGGGCGCGCTGGAAGCGGTTTGGCACAATTTTTAGAGTGCCAAAATCGCTCACGTACACATCAATAGCTGCCACCAGCTTCTTGTCATCCAAATTACCCATTTGCGTACCGCCACCAGTAAAGGAGCTAAAAAGCTGCTTCTGTGTGCCGCCAACCATGATGGTGTCTGGGTTGCCGCCCGCGGTCCAAATGCTGTTGAGCGTGGTCTTGATTAAGGCCTCGGTCAGTGCGCGTTGGGTGCCATCGGTGGGGGCGGTGTTGGTACCGGGTACGGGGGCTACGCCACCTACGCCAAGACTGTTGTTGGTAGAAACCCAGCCTTCCAAGCCGCGCAACTGGCGAGCGGTACCGGCTGCACCTACCACAGCGGTGGTATTGGTTGTCAGCGCAACTTCCATGTCACGCTTGAGTTCGCTACTGGCCTTGGCCATTTGCTTACCCATGGTGTAAAGGTTGCCAGCGCTGTTCATGGCTTGCTGCGTGCCAGACAAGCGCACCACCTTACGGCTAATCTGAGTGCGGTTGTTCACGCGGACACCGGGGTTAATTACGCCTGCGGATGTATAGGTGTCGTCACCTTCAATCTGTGCGTTGTTGGCGGCTGTTGCCAGCACGTCGGTGGTCCACTCATGCAGCGTGTTGGCTGCTTTGGATCGGCCAGCACCACTCAAAAGAGGGGTTTCGGTTGGGGAAATCATGTACACCATGTCCGAGAGGTCTTCTTTGTTGACCACGCCGGTGTAGGTTTGCATCGTATTACTTGGAACTGCCATGATTGGCTCCTAAAAATGGGTTGTAAAAATTACTGTCTATCTGCCGCCCAGCATGGCCGCAAAGGCGTTGGCTGCATCGTCGATGCTGCCGCTGCGCTTTAAGCTCTGCATTGCGCGGGTGCGTCCGTCCGTGGGTGACACGTTGCTCACACCTGGGCGCTGTGGTGCCCTGGGTGGCAGGTTGACAACCTTCTGGTTGACGTTTTGCTGCTTGACCATCATTTGGTCGTACAGCATTGCTTTCTTGGCCAGCACTACGGCGCGGTGGTCGGTCACGCCGCTTACTTCTTCATCGCTGTAGCCTGTGCTTTTGAGGTACTTTGCCAAACCCTGCTTTACCTGTTCGGCTTTGGCTGGGTCTGAGAAATCAGCGTCAGCTTTTGCCAGCAATTGCGCCTGCTCAGACACTTGCTGTTCAAAATACTGCTTCTTCCGTGCCTCTTGCTGGGCTGTAAACGCCTGCGCTTCTTGCTGCGTGCGCATCATCTGGCCTTGCCATGCCTGCCACGCTTGCTGCTGGCGCAAGTAGTTCACCGGGTCCGAGTCGATCAGCGACGGATCAGGCTGCGCGGGTTGCATTTGTGCCAGACGTTGCTGGTACTGCTGCAACTGCGCACCATAGTGCTGCTGCATGGCCTGGGCTTGCGCAAATTGCTCTTGCGCGGCACGGGCCTGCTCTGCTGCTTGGCTGGTCTTGATGCGGTAGTCGCTCTCAAGCTGGTAGCCTTTTTGCAGTTCAGCGAGGGATACCTCTCGCTCTTCACCATTGACTTTTACCGTGAAACGCTGCTCGTTTGCGTCGTCCTGGGCAGACTCATCGGGCTTGGCATCGCCATCGCTGGCTTGCTGCTGTGGGTCTGCGCCATCATCGACTGCGCCGGTGGCTTGGCGTTCCAGGTAGCTTTCAAAGGCGGCTTCTGGGTTAAAGGGCTCTTGTGGGCTCTCGTTCCCTTGCGGGTTAACGGTTTCATCCATGAGGTGGGTCTTCTTTCATAAAAAAAGCCGCCTGACTTGCGCCGGGCGGCTGGTTGGGAAACGGGAAATTAATACTTACAGCGTGACAATCTCGCCGTCACTCAGCTGATAAGCAGATGGCCCGGAACTTACTGGCGCACTTCCGAAAATTCCGGTCCAGACATCAATATTTGGGGCCGGGTGCCACACATGCACGATGCGACGGCCAAAGCCGCCTTCTGCCATTTCGGCATTGAGCGCGACCTGATTCAATCCATCCCAGTCCACTGACGGGCTCGCTCCAGCATTGATCGTTTCTGTTGTAGCTGCAGGCTCGCTAACTTGCCCGTTTCCAGAATCTGTTGCAGGTGCGACTGCACTGCCTGCGCTGTTTTTAGCATTAGCCATAGGGTTTCTCTACCTTCCTTGTCTCGGGCAGGACTATCCGCCCATTCGGTTTTAAGGCGCTGGGTATAGACCTCAAACGCCTCGACATAGAGCGGATGCTCCACCAATTCCCGCGCCGCATTGGCTCGGGTTTGTTCTTTGAAAAGTTGTTCTTCTTCGGTCATTTCATTTCCAACCAATTCAAAACCAAGCCTGTCATAAACCCAACCTGCACACCAAGCACAAAAGCAGCGATGAGCACCCATCCTGCCGAGTTGTAGACCGCTGCGATACATGCACCTACAGCGCCGAAAGTGGAATACTTGATCAATCCCACTGCATCAGTCCCAGATAGACACATGCAGCCACGACGATGCACACCGAGCCGAATAGCCAGATGGGCAGGATCAGGAGGAGGCATTTGAGGTGGTGCATCATCTAAAACGAAGGTGCGTTTGGCGTCAGGCTTGCAACGAAGCGTTCAAGGGTTAGCAGGTCTGAATCGGATACGGTGCCTTTGATTGCTATTACTGGGCCGATGGAGCCTTGGTGGTAATCGTATGGCGTTGTTGCGCCACACACGCCAATTGCCGCAGCAGTCAGTGTTGTAGCACCAAGCGCAGTGTTATTTGTTGCCCCAACTTGCGCCCCATTTACGCGCAATCGCTTTGCGTTACTTTGCTTTACCGCCGACAGCACCGTAGGGGATGCGTATACAACGCCACTATTCCAAGAAGCTAACGTACCAGCGTCATCACGCCAAGCAACTTCCGCGAAACCAGACACTGAAAATGAAAGCTGAATCCTTGGCGTTGTAGTTGCGCCGCCTTGCCCGTAAATTGTTTTTGAGTTACCAGTTGTGGATGTTGTAGAGCATCCAGCCACAACAGCATGATCGTCGCTCATCTGAAACGGCACACTACCCAACGCCATCGACTGCGCCCCACTGAACTGCAGCGAATAGCTCCCCGCGCTTGCGTTGCTTGCTGCGGCTGTGGTGGTTGGGGTGTAGGCTGATGCGGCGGAGCCGATTTCTAGTTGGGCACCCCACGCCTCAAACGTCCCAGCAATTCCGTCACCACCTTGGGCTACACGGTTTTCAAAACCGCACGCCAGTTGCGAGTCTGTTGTCGTAAACAACACTGACGTAAGGCTATAGCGTGTCGGAGTTGAAGTTAACGCAATTGTTTTTATGCTGGCATTTATCCCTGTTGGGTTGTCATAAATTCGCATGGCGATTGTTGCCTTGCCAGACATACTCCATAACCACACCGAGTATGTAACTCTCTTCCCTGTGAGAACCCCCGGCGCTGTCATCTGGAATGTTCGGCTTGTTCCCCCGCTCACAGTTATGGAGTCTGCCGTTAACGACCCATCTGGAGCAATGGCTGTGTTCGGGGTAAATGTGGTCGTATTGATGTCATTCGTCCACGCAGCATTCGTAAAGTCCTGCGAATACGTCAGCAAATTCAGCGCCCCCCTCCTTAGCGTAGGCCTGCTTCCTGCTGTGGGCTGGGTGGCGTTAATCGCACCAAGAGGATCGTTGATCTGATACACAAGACCATCCACTACCGCAGGCGTTGTGCCTGCATCAAGGTAGTTGCCAGCGGTTAGACCGTTGAGCGCGCCTACTCCTGGGAGGTAGATGTGAGCGTTGTTGCCGTAGTAGCGTAGGAGGGTTAGCGCATCGGGGTTTGCTTCATTCCAGCGTCCGTATTCCGAAGGGGAAAGACTTACGAAGGCCGTACCAGAGATAGATATCACACTGATATAGGTGCACCCAAAGCAGTCAATCAATACGCTATCTGCAGGCTGCACCAACAAATCGCCAGCCACTGCAACAACGCTTGATGATCCAACCTTTACATAGACAGGTGCTGTAGACGAAATGTACAAATGCCTTGGATAGCCGCCGCTTGAATCAAATGGGATTTGCACAGTCGTAGCCGTAGTAGAGGCCACAACTGATTTACCAGATGATGCAATTGCCAGCGATTCGATCATTACTCGTTACCTTCCTGCGCTGCGCTTTCGGACTCTTGCGCATACTCTTGGGCATCTTGTTGCAAGGCCATTTGCTGCTGTGCAAGCCCGAGTTTCATTTGCTCAATATAAATTTGCGTGTCACTGGCTAGCTTTGCTTTCCAGCGCTCAAGCTCAATGCGCTCGCGCTCCAGGTTATGCCGGTGGTCGGCCTCCATCTGGGCCAATTGCGCCTCAGCCCGCGCCTTGAGTTGCTGCTGTTCTGCCTCAGCCCGCTGCCGGTTAATGTCAACCTGCATTTGCGCATCCATCTTTGCCCGCTCAACCTGCATCTGCATTTCGAGCTTGGCTTGCTCAATTTGCATAGTTGCCTGCCCCTTGGCCTGCTCAATCTGGGTCTGCAATTGCGCGTCCATCTGCTTGTGCTGCCCTGCGGCCTGCAGCTTCATTTGCTCAATCTGCAATTTAGGGTCCGGCGGGGGCGGCTTGGGCGGGGTGTTTTGCGGGTTTTGCAAGAAACGATTCGCATCCTTGTAGCCAATGGCCTTGACCATTTCCGCCGCTGCGTTGTAAATTTCTTTGGGTCCTACGATGCCCATTGGGGCCAAACGCTCCTGCATTTGCAACAGGTTCCCGAGGTGGACTTGCTTTTGCTGTGCATCATTGGTGCCAAGCCCAACATTGACCACAACGTCAAAGCGGTGCCGCCACTCGCGCGGGTTCAGGTTCAGCCAGCGTCCGTTAAGGTTGAACTCTGCGGGCTGATGCTGGTACTTGCACACCAGCTTAAGCATTTGCACAAACAGGTCTTTGACGCCCGTCTCAGCAAACACGCGGGCAATCAATTCGGTGCGCATGTCGGCGCGATTGGTCACAATGCTCACGCCGGTTGCCGTCTTGTTGATGGCGTTGGCATCGGCCCCAGCGCTTTGGCGGGTAAAGCCGGTGCGGTTTTCCTTCTGTGTTTCCGCGTACTCAAGCATGTGGTACACGTCACCCATGTTGCCCATGCCTTGATTGAGCGACCCCACAGCGCCTGGATTCTTGATTCGCACCACCCCACCTGGGCGGCTGGTTAGCAAATCATCGAGATTCACCTGTCCGTCAACGGCATAGTAGCGCCCGTTTACCTGCAAATTGATGTTGTCCTGCACCGAGCGAATCAGTGATGTTTTTTGCTTTTGCGCGCCCATGGCCAAGTCGGCAATGGACAGGCCCACAAAGCGGTGGGGCATCGGAATGGGCGTGACTGCCACAAAGGGCGGGCCATCACATTCCACATTGTCCAGAATCTTCTCTCCGCATTTGAGCAGCCTGCGCCACTCGGCAATGCCATCGCCATCCACATCCGAGCGCAAATAGGCCTCCACCACCCAGACCCGGCGCATGGACGGATCGCTGGGCGGCTCGCTCATGTTGGGGAATGGTGCCGTGCTGTCGTCAAAGCTCCAGCGCTGGGCACGCTCCATGCTGCGCCCGACCATACCCGCATCATCCTGGGGTAGCTCGTCGTCCTCGATCTTGTAGCCATTGGCCCGCAAATCAGACACCAGCCATTCGCGCACATGCGCCACAAATGGAGCGTCCGCAATGGTTTTGGCCTGTCGGCTGATAAAGAACTCTTCGGGCGGAACGGGCTCAATACGCACCTGGGCGGCTTGTCGCGTGCGCTTTACCGTCACGTCATGCAACATCACGGGTGGCTGCTGTTGAATATGCGCAATCTGCTGCTGCATTTGTTGCACGGCCTGTTGTGCCTGCGGGTTGCCCTGCTGCGCGGCCTGCGTGGCCTGTTGCAATTGCTGGGTCAGTTGCTGTAGGGCCTTATCCCGCTGCTCTGCATCGTCTTCGTCTGGGCGGCTGGTGTGCTCTATGGGCTCCACCTCTTTGTCTTCGATAAGCTCGGTAAGCTCTTGATCAGACAGCCCCTCATACTCCTCGCGGGCTTCGTCCACCTTGTCTTCCCACCACACCTTCAGGATGCCGGTCTTGCTGATCAATGCATCCTTGAACATGGTGTGCAGGCAGCGAAACCCGGCATTCTGGGTGTTGAAAATCCAGTTCAGGTAATCGGTCGCGTCCTCTGCATCCTGCTCCATTCCCTGCTTACGCGGGTTCAGTTGCACCACACGATCACTGGCCGTAAAGATTTTGAGCAGGCTTGGCAGCAGCCATTCCACCGTATCCGACACATCGGTACTGACAACGCTGGAGCGCCCATCCACCTCTGGCGGTGCCAAGTCACCCTCTGGCAGCGCAAGGTAATACTGCAAGGCCTTGCGCCGCTGCACAGCAAGCTTGCCACCCATGTAATCCTGAGCCGCACGCAATTCCTGATCAACGCGGGTTATCAAATCTTCGTCGGTGATTTTTGGCATGACTGGCAGTTTTTGGACGCAAAAAAGCCGCCTAAACATTGCTGCTTGGCGGCTAGTGGGACTTCGGGGATTTACCTAATGCGCGCAATATAGTTGATTTATTGGCTGTTTGCAATATCCCTTTGCATCGCAGCAGCCAAAGTCAGCGCCGCCGCCTGCAATCTGCGGCACCATGTTGATGTATCCACCGCGCTGAGAGCATCAATGCTATGCGCCGTCCAAGGTTTGTATGCCCGGGTAATGGCCGCACGCTGCACATCAGGCAAAGCATGGATAGCCACCTCCAGCGCCTTGTAATCCTCTCCGCCCAACTCAAACAACTCGCCCGGTGGCCTGCCCGTTGGTATGCCGTCCTTGAGCATGGGGTTGATTCTGTACCAGCCGTTGCCGTGCTGGTGCAGGCTTTTTAGCCCCCACCCTACCAACATGCGGTCAAGCCAATCGGGTTTAACGGAAGCGCGACGACTCATGCAATTCATTTCAAGCAACGTTGTAATTCGGGTATTTCAGGGCACCGCCCCAATCGTCATTGGTCATCTGCGGTTCAGCCATCGCCAGATACCGCCAGCAGTCAGCACCATGGCTGTTCTCGTCATGCAAAGGGGCACCAAACTCGCCGGTAGACACGTTTTGCACCCGCTTGTATCGCTTCAGCCGGTTGATAAGCGCCTGAGCCTTGCGGTCCACCCAGCAGCGCGGAAACATCATCCGAGCCAGCCGAATGCCCTCCTCAATGTCGTCACGCCCAAGCACTGTCACCGTGCGCCCCATGGCCTGCAGCATTTCTTCAGTGCTTTTCCCAGACTTAAAGTCCTTGCTGCGCCCGTCATGTGGGATAAAGTCCGTCCCCCACTGAAAACCCCGGGTCTTGATGTCTGCAACGTAGCTGTCTAGCGTGCGGTGATCGTCCTCGATGTAATCCACAATGCGCAACTCGCCCGATCCCGAGCGCTGCACCATCAGTATGGACATTGCATCATTCCAGCCCAAATCCCAAATGGTGTGCACCTTCAACAGTGGATCAACAGGCGCATTGCACACCCGCCCATCAGCCTGAAGTTTTGCAATCTCATTGGCGTAAATCGCGCCCTCGACCGCCGCCCTACACTGCCCATCCCATACCGTCTTGTACCCATCTGGATCACGCTTTAGCCATCCCAAACGCTCCTTCTCAAGCTCTGCAGGAAACCAAGGGTTTTCGGACCAATTGCACCTAATAACCAAAGATTCGTCAGGCGGGTTAAGCACGAACCGGGTGTAGGTTTCGTCCGTGTCTAGCTCTGGGTTGAATGTCATCCATATTTCAGACCCCGGCTTGCGAATAGTCGGAATCAGCACATCCCAAGAGCGCTTTGATACGACCTGAGCCTCCTCCACCCAGCACACATCAACACCCTCAAAGGATTTGAGGTTTGCAATCCCTTGCTGTCTGATACCGGCAAAACTGAATTCAGACCCATTGCTTCCAATAATTCGGGTTTCTTGCACCGTGAAGATGGATTGCAGACCAAGTGAATCAATCTGGTCTTTTAGCAGCTTGTGAACCGACTCCTGAATGGATTTTTGCGTTTCACGCGCACACAAAACCCGCATTGGCTTTGCTGCAGCCATTGCCACCAGCAACCGAGCCACAGACCAGCTTTTGCCAGACCCGCGTCCACCGTACACCACCTTCATCCGGCAAGGCGCAGTCAAAGGAAGTAGCGCAGCGGGAACATCGCAGGCAATCTCATTAGCGGTCATGAGAATCCTTCGGGACAACTCCACGAACGACCAGTGCCACATTCATGCCACCCGAATGCTCCAACTTGATAGGCTCATTGAAACCGTGCATTGCATTCAATTCTTTTACCGCCTGCACCCGCTCCGAACCCTTTTCGCTATCTGCCACCTCGCGCAGCACACGAACTGAATCTTCACGCCGCCAGAGCTGCTTAGCTGCAAGTTCTGCGGTCAACTCAGCCACCCTTGCGATAACCTTGTTATTAGCGGCAAGCTTGGAGGCTTGCTCCCAAACTGTCGAATCTTTCCACTTTTGCGACTTTGGGTAAGCCTGCCGGTACGCCGCCGACTGACTCAATCCCGAAGCCAAACCCTGTGCAAAAGCCTCCTGCTGAACAGTCAAAGCCTTATCTTTTTTCATAATGGGTAAGTCTTTCCTCTGAGAATTTGTGCGCGCATTTCTGATGCTTTTGCCATCTGGCCCGGGCTGCTGGCTTCAAGGATCGTTTCGTAAATTGCGATCCCTGCATCGATTGCCAATTCTTCTGCCTTTATGACTTCCCACTTGCCCCACTTCACGCGGCGCGCACGCACGGCCAGCAATGCATCTGATGCAGCTTTAATGTCTGGGCGCATGGGGTTGTCCACGTCCCCAGCGATTTGCAGTGATCTGATGTCGGCCACACCCAGCGCATGGGCCATCAGGTCGAAATCTTCTGTGTTGTCTGGTGGGGTGCAGCCATCGACCATGGACCTGAATGCTGAGTGCACCCTGGCCAGCACTGTCGTGACAATGGTCGCGGTGCCCTCTTGCAGCCATGAGCCTACGGGCGGTTCATCAGAGTAAGACTGGCACTTCTGGATGGTGTTCAACCACTCTGAACCGTTGAATCCGTTGTTACCGGACCGGCGTATCTTCCTGGCGTAGGCGCTTATCTTTCTCATGCCATCAACCCCGAGAATGGGTTGCTGTAGTCTTTCCACATGCGGTGGCCAATGATCTCAGCCGCAGTGGAGTGGGCAATTCCAAATCGTTTACCTGCTTCCCTACAAGTCAGGCCAGATGCCCTGATTTCCGCCACAATTTTAGGTGTCAGCTTTGCATTGACGCGCTTGTTCGCTGCAATTTTCTTGCACCTAGCAGCGCCCTGGGGATAGCCGGTGAGATCTACGCTGCGCTTTGTTAGGTCTTTGCGGCTGATCTTTTTGATGTGCTTGATGCAAAGCGAGTTCGTGCACCGATACGTCATGACTTCCGCTGCACCCAGAGGCTTTCCGGTAAAGTCAAATATCACCCTGCGCACCTACCAAAGCTTGCGGTCACCTATTTTCCGAATGACTGGTACGCCGTGGGTGTCTAGTGCACCTGTCCACTCAAGGCACCCATCAATCTCCTGGGTACGGTCCATGATCTTCATGAGAAACAGGGTGTCCTCGATCATTTGCTTCATTTCTTGATTTGCTCCAGCGTCCATGCCAATAATTCCCTTTGTGTGACTCCAAATTCGCGTTCCCAAAGCTTCACGCCCACGTGATGGATGCCCTCTGATCCCCGGTGATGGCGGAAGCAAAGTGGCATGAGGGTCATGTAATCTCCCTTACCCCAGCCGCCGCCGCGAAGATGGTGGAGTTCCACTTCTGCTGGGGGGTGTGGCCCATACAGGCGGTGGCACATGGCACAGCCCAATTCAGCAACCTTGCTTTTGTGGATGATTTCTTTTGACTTGGCCATCAGCCAGCCTCCCTAACCCACTGGTCAACCATGGCGTACTGCTTTTCTCTGGATAAGTGGGGCCAGAGTGCTGCCTGGGCTATGTCTGTCCAAAGGAAGTCCCAAATAAGCCTCTTGGCCTCTATGAAGTCCTGTTCCTCCAGCCGGTCCCATGCGATGGACTTCGGAATGGCGACCAGCTCACCACGCGGGCCAGCCATGTAATCCACGAAGCCAGCCCCGACTTTCAGGAAAATGATCAGGTGTTCCAAGTCGGAGAAAGTCTCCTGGCGATCAAGCAGAGCCTGAAAGCGTGCGAACACGAATCGATGGTGCTGGGGGCTGCGGGGAATCTTGTAGGAGAACCCAAGCATTTCACCTGGGGCCAGTTCCTCAACCAGCTTGCGAAACTTCATGTACGCCCTACGGCCTTTTTCCCCGAACCCCTCAAGTCGGCCCTGTTCGTTTTTGAAGATCACCAATTCACTCATGGTGTTGCCCCCTGCGTCACCAGTTGCACATCCTCAGAAATGCGCACCCGGACCATTCCTCCAATTTCTTCCGACCGGCTGATTCGGAAAACGAATCTGCGGTCGTTTACACCAAGAGCGTCGGCAATGCCATCAATGCCGGATTTGATGGAAGCCAGCATGTTGTCCATGTCCCTCTTGTAGCGGTGGTCAGGCTCCACAAACTCAATATCGAGAGTGATGGGGCCTGCTGCCGCAAATGTTGGCCGGGGGACAGACAGCACTTGCCAGCCACATGCGGCCCGGTAGGCTTTTGCAGCCTTGCTTTTATTGGACCAATGCACCCTTGCATTTGGTGAAAGGTCTTTGCTTGGCCATGGCAAAACTACATTCACAGCAAACCCTCCCGCATTCCAAACATCACTTCCGCCCATGAACGTCGGTAAGTCGCTGGGATTGCTGCATCTCGCTCGTTAATGCATTCTTGATGCCCTTGAATAGGTCTACCTCGTCCAGTTCCTGAGCCCTGCGCCATGCATGTGCCTTGAATCCCGGATGCTTCGACATCGTTACCAGCCAGTCCAACTGCTTCTGAAAATGATTCATTCATGGTCGTTTAATGTTGTGGTTTTGGGCAACGCGGTGAATAAACTGACGCGCCTTGCTTTGTTCGCCAGATTCCAGGTTCACGCCATCGCGGCAGTCTTTCCCGCTGATTCGGTAAACAGTCCAGCCGGCAGCGCGCAGTTTTTCATCGCGTTCAGCGTCTTTGGTTTCATCGTGATAGGCAGCTCCATCGCACTCAATGGCCACCTTGGCCTTTGGGTTTGCAAAGTCCACAAAGAAATTCAGCACTGGATACTGTGGGTACAAAACCAAATCAATAGCCCGAATGTCGTTCCATAGCCATGCCTCTATTGGCGTGAAATAAATTCCAATAGAGTCCGCCTCATAGGGGTCTATCGCCCATTCGTTCTTTGGGCATTCCAAGATCAGCGGCGTTACCCTTTTGTAATGCGCTCGGATGTTGCCCCAGTTGTTTGCATTCATCTCTGGAAACCTTTCGTCTTTGGCTCTGCCAATGCGTTGGAAGGAATCTCGCCACTCCACTGCCCAAACTTGGTTTGCTCACCCACATAGAACAGGTGAACGTCACCCGTTCGGCCTTGGCGGTTCTTTGAAACCCGCAACAGTGCGTAGTTGGCCCACTGCGATCCAAAATCAGGGTTTGCCATGATTGGCCGATGGATGAACCCCACAACGTCTGCGTCTTGCTCAATGGCTCCAGAGTCACGCAGCTCATGCAGTCCGGGCGGTGAATTTCCCTTGTCTGCCGCTCCCCGGTTTACTTGTGCAAGGCAAATAACAACGATCCCAAGCTCTTTAGCCAGAGTCTTCAAGCCGCGACTGATTTCCTCAATCTGATAGGCCCGTGATACCTTGGAGTCCATGCCAGACATCAGGCCGATGTAATCCACAATCAGCACATCCAAACCCTTGCGGCGGCGAAGTGCTTTTGCCTTGGCACGCACTTGTAGGATGTTCAAACCACCCTGCTCGACTACATAGAAGTGCCTGAATTTGGATCGCTCTACCGATTCCACAAGCCTGTCATACTGCAATCCGCGCTTTGGCCGCTTGATGTCTGAGATTGAAATACTTCCCAGAATTGCCGCTTGCCGGTCGCTCACATCGGCGCGAGACATTTCCATGCTGATGAAGCCGACTTTGTAGTCCTGCGCCATGTGCAGGCCGATAGTCAAACCCAAGGCAGACTTGCCCATGCTGGGCCTTGCGCCGATGACAACCAGATTTCCGCGCTGGAAGCCACCATCTAACAATTCGTCAAAGTCGGAAATTCCTGATGCCATGCCAGCAATAGTTCCGGCTTCTCGTTGCTCTATGAGTTCCAAATGCTTGATTGCCGATTCGTGTGCGTCAATCCATTCGCCAAAGTCCTCTTGGTCTTCCAGCTTTGCAATCTCCACGTTCACCGTGTCCAGGCGTTCTTGAATCGGGCTAGTCTCAAAAGCCAAGTCCGACATCAACCCAGAGATTTGGAGCAACTGGCGCGACTTGTAGGCTGCAATGACCTTGCCAACGTGGGATTTGAAAGTCCGCAATGATGCGTGGGCGTTGGCAATCTGGTGAAGTTCCAGAAGTGATGCAATACCCTGCAAGCTCTCTGCCAGAGTCAGGGGATCGAATGGGCCTTTGCTGTTTTGGTGCGCCATTTCGACGTACACCGACCGCATCCAATCGGTCTGAAAGTGTTCTGGCTTCAAATCACCGCACTCGTCAAATGCCTGCGGATAGGTCATCAATGTGGTCAGAATCTGCATTTCAGATTCCGTTGCCGTTGGCAATGCAACAAGGGTTGTTTCGGTCATGTCTTTTGGTTTTCGTAGTTGCCTTGGAGCACTTTTTCAAAGTTCGATGCGTTTGACAGCCACCCCAAATCAGCCGACCAAGGCGATGTTTTCCCAGTGAGCCAATCGGACTTTGCGACGTAAGAAAAAAAGCGGTCAAACCACGCCAACCCATCGTCAACCGTGGTCGCCATGCGAGTTCCAGCCCTATCACCGGACTCGTACTTCGCTGTCATAACCCAGCGCCAACGGGACTTGAGTGCTGTTGCGTTCTTGCCTGCTGCCCAAAGGCTTTTCCGAGGCTGCGGAAGCTCGGGCAGGTTTTTGGCAAACAAGTCGATCAGGTGGTCATGCGGGCAATCCGGCAGCTTTGCTGACGAAGAAGATTTATCTTCTGGTATTACTTCTGAGCTATGAGGAGCTTTTCCGTTTCGACCCCAGTCGGTTCCATTTATAAAACCCACTGGGTTATTTATTTCAACCCCAATAGGTTCTGTTTTTGGCCTTCCTCCCTTCTTCCCATTTAACCTAGCTGCTTCCATGGCTGGTGCCGCTAGGTTAAGTTCTTCAGATGCCCGCTCGTTTCTGCGAAGCCCATCATGACCAACAGGAAAATAGATTTCGGCCACAAACTTAACTGCTTCCTGCTCTGGCTTTGTCATGGCACGACAAATTCGGTACAACTCAACAAGTTCAGAAGGAAGTCCTTCCTCAGTGGTGTACAGCTCGTCCAGTAGAAGCGTGTATGCGCCATGCTGGGCAAGAGTTAGCCTTGACGTTTTTTTGGCATAGTCCGCCATGAATCGCTTGTAGAAGTTCAAGCTGAAATCTCCAATCGATCAGCTTCTCCATGCTTCACAAAAAAGCATGAATCACGCGCAGCTTTTCTGGAAATGGTCAAAGAGTTCATTTCTTTCATGTGGCGCTTGGCTGCATCTCGGTCGCCTAAAGCCATTGCAATCTCAAGCTCTTTACCGGCCAGCTTTGCAGCTAGAGCGCGGCGTTCGTCTATGAGTACCGTTAGCTGATTCACATCACACCGCTCTTTCTTATCCTGGCAGCGGTCACACCAGCATCTGGAGTTGATGCTGCAATCTCAGAGTGCTTGTTGACACGCAATGCAGCCCTGACCGCCTTGCTGCGAGCGCTGGCAAATTCCCTGTTGCGCTGGGCAACGATTTCGCGCTGAATTTCCCTTGCGGTCTTGGGCGGTGGTGGCTCTTTGCGCCAGTTGAAAACGTTTTGGCCTGGGCTCAGATGGGCCAAGCCCATTGCTGCAAAGTTGGTTGCGTGTTTCATGGTCTGTGCGCTGGTTAACTTTGTGGGTTCCGGTTCGGTTCCGGTAGCAGCGGATTGATTCGGCAGCAGCGGAGGAGCACAGTCGCTTTATGGATTTCATAGTTCACTCCAGCGACAAGCAGCGGCATCACAAATTCAGCGCGAGCCTTGAATTTGCTTGCTTGAACGACTGCATCGATTTGCATTGCAAGTTCTGTCGGAATGTCGATCCGCAACTCTGTGTAGCCTTCTGGGGTTGCCATTTATTTGGCCTCCTGGGTGGGGAATTCCAGTGGCTTACTATTCAAGTCCCTCAACTTGAAACCAAAGGAATCCCCCGTGAAAGACAGCGAAGCCGCGTACAAAGCAGACGAGTTCATCAAATTGATCATTCAGCACCAACCGAATCTTTTTGGTGTGTCTCCACTTTCAGACTCAGAGACAGCGAAGAAAGCTGCGCAATCGCTTGCAGCACTTCGGGGCGAATTGATAACGCTGCTAGAGAAGCAGCCATAGCCTTCTCGTCTCCAGCGTGGTACTGCGCATCCCTGCAGGCGCAGTACACCAGTGCCACGTTTTTCCCGAAAGTGATTGGGTCGGCTGATCTGCCAGCATGTGCCTTCGCCCATTCAGTAGCAGCAATTAAGGCTAGGTCAGACATTCGCCACCTCCTTCTTGGAGCGCTTGGTTACTTTCCTGTGAAGGTTCTTGAGCTTTTCGCCAAGAGAGAAAGATGGATCACTACCTTCTCTGTGGACCAAGCTACTGATCGTCGATTGGGAAGTTCCACATTTCTCCCCTATTTCGTACTGAGTCAAAGACCCATGCTCTTGAATTTCCGAGATGATTTTTTTCCACATACGCAAATTATATCGCAATTGCGTTCTAGCAAAACGCATTTACGTTGTATGTTTATGGCAATCTGTGTCTATGGCTACTGAATACGGAAAACGTCTACTCCAGGCGATGGAATACGCTGGTCTGAACCAAAAGGAATTTGTCGCTAAAGCAGAGCTTCCTCAAAGCACCGTATCGACTGCTATAACTCGTGGGAATAGCTCATCTCATACTGCTCTATTCGCAAAGATTTGCGGTGTCAACGCACATTGGCTATCAACTGGTGAGGGTGAAATGATTCAACCGGAGACTGCACCAGAAATGTCTGACAAGCTGAAAGCTGCTTTAGCTTCAGTGTCCGGTCTACTCAGGTCAATACCAGAGGATCAGTGGGGAAACGCTCTAATGGACATTGCAGAAGTGCTGCAAAAGGGTCGTCGCTTGTGAGTACGGGCGACCAGTCAATCCCATGTGGGAGTACGGCTACAGCCGTTCCTGCGTATTGGCGAAGTGTTTCCAAGTATTGGCCCTTGGCAGCGACTACTATTTTCATTGTTATTCCCTGATTTGCTGTGTATTTAACCAGTAGTCAAAGATCATTGCAATACCAAAATTTATAGCAAAGCAAAGTTCTCGTGTGCTGGATAGGAGGCAACAAAATCGTTTACAATTATTTATGACCCGTTGGTCAGTAACTATGTATTGGCGTAAAAAAGCCACCCGAAGGTAGCGGCTGGAAAGGGTTGGCTATGTCAGAGTTTGGGGTAGTGAAGCGGCCTTTGGCTGTGAAGGTGTTTGAACTGGTTGAATTCGTGTTCAAGCCCTTCGTATTGGCGCTGGAGTTCGTTGTGGGCTTTCCGGTTCTGATCGTTTTGATGCTGGAGTTCGCTTACCGTGACTTCAAGCGTTTTTACCTTGGCCAGTAGCGTTTTATTCTCGTTCTCGATGGCCCTGAGCGTGAACAGGTGCTGAAGAAACTTGAACATATCGGATCCTTTCGCGTGTGGTGAGTGGTATCTCCACTGTAAGACGAAGGGATTCTTCAGACGTAAAAAAACCGCCTCAGTGGGCGGTGTGGGGTCTATATGAAAGTTCAGTATGTAAACGGAAAGCGCTTTATTGGAGAGCTCCCGTTCTTTTCATTGACTCGGCCAAATCAGCCTTTGAAAGCAATTCCTTTGCAAAATTTCTTGCTCCCTCTAGCGTCAATGTCATTGTTGGGGAATGGCTGGGTTCTTTGGATAGATCGCCCTGCAATAGAAGCAAAGTAACAGTCACTATTGAATCTCCTGGTGAACCGTCTTGCATTGTTGACGTTGCTGGCAGCACTTCAGCGCCGCCGATAAGAATCATCTCGTTCATTTTTGCAGTTGGTTATGGTCTTTGCGGCAAATTCTTGGTTTTCTCTAAGTCTGGTGCTTCAGAGCTAACCACAAAGTCAGGCTCCCGTGGGCCACTAGACCTTACGGTGTAAGTTGAATTTGGCGCGTAAACAATTCCATTTCCATCAGAACACCCTCCTCTTAGTTGTCCAGTTGGCTGATAAGTTTCCAAGCATGATGCCGTGCCGTTATATCGAGCAACACCTACAACGCCAGTTGTTGAAATACTTCCGATCACTGGTTGTCCCATGATTGCTGCACATCCGACCTCTGCACCATATAAGTCGCCATTCGCATTGATGTACACCCTTTTGATATTGCAATATCCAGGGTAGCTTACATAGTACGGACCAGCATCTGCGAACGCACCAGATGCGCTAATTGTCAAAAATACGGTGGCGGCAAATTTCTTCATCGTTCTCTCCTAGGGTTAAAGTTACCCAACGACCTAACAGGCAACTGTGTTGCTCTTGCTATAAATTTTGGTATTGATAACTTCCCTGACTACTGATTAAATACACAGCATGAACACTCAATGGATCATCTTTTTTTCAGTTTTTCTTGCTCTCGTTGCACTTCTGTTTGCTTCCATCTTTTGGTACATCGGTACACAGGATAGGAAATGGCGAAAGCACATAAGAGAGACAGAAGAACTGCAAGAGCTATCGAATCAGGGGAAGGCCCAGAGGCTGGAAGCTGACTTGTCGGTCTGGTTGGGGTCATTGAACTTGCCCCAATTGCGAGAACAAAAGAAACGACAAGAAGCAGCGCACCAGCTAAGTGTTGTGCTGATTGAGCGATTAATGCTTCGGCGATACCCGGGGTTGCCCCCCAAGAATCATCCGCAGCTTTAGCAATGTCTATCGGCTTGATCAGGGCCGTGCTGACTGCAAACCAAATTACAGGAAATTTATCAGGTCGGTCGTTAGGCCGCTACTACCTGTTTGGATAGGTAGACAGAAGCTACATAGATAGCTACTAGAGTCGTTTGGAAATGACTTAACTTAGGGGGGAATTTATGAAAGACACTGTTGATGGCGCTCTATTTGCTGCCTTTTTCTGCTTGGTAGAAACCTTGGATAAGCGCGGCGCTCTCAGCGTTGCAGACCTAGCAACCTCAGTAGGAAACACTTTAGATTTCCGACAGACTCAGAAGGATTTTGCAATTGATGATCACTCAAATTTGAAACTGATTTACGAGCATCTTTTAGCAATGGAAAAGCATTCCCTCCAGATTGCATCTCTGAAAGCTCAAATTTCATCTGGGCCTCCAGCAAATCCACCTGAATCTTGAGTTGATTTGATGCCATAAATCTCCAAATTGTCGTCATAGATAGAGTTTAACGACAATATACAATTACACCAACCCCACATGCCGCCCCCCGAGGCGGCTTTTTCACGCCCAAAACAAGTTACTGACCAATTGGTCATAAATATTTTGCGTTTCTTTTGGATTGAATATCGCTTTTGCGCTTTTTTAAAACGCTTTTGCGTTATGATTCATCCCAACGCATCAAACGATGCAACCGCTGATCACAGCGACAAACGATCTTTAACAACTTAAGGGACGTAGCGACACCAACACAGGAAAGCGTGAGTGGTGTTTAGCAGTCCAAGTAGATCGCCACTTGAGAGCGATTGAGGCCATGCACCAAGAAAAGCAGCATGGAAGTGACCGACTGTCCCGCGTGGGGTAAGCAGTCGGCACCGATACGGACCCGCATGGCACTTGCCACGGGCTAACTACGGGTGCAATACCTCCAGATCGACGTAACTGGAAGGCCTTGGCAACAGGGCTGTCAAGCGAGGGCAGCAAGTAATAACTGCTCTCACTTGACAAACAAGGAGTGAACCATGAACCAACTACACCCAGTTATTGCTCAAAGCATCTACCCATTCATCACACCGCCACCAGTTTCACACGACCGGGAAATGATGGCAACGATTCAGGGTTTCCAGCGCTGTGGCCATGCGACCCCTAGGCCTGAAAAAGGAACTGAACGCTTTTACTACACGCTAGGCGTAGTTGATCTGGCTTGCGACATTGAATACGAGGCAGCTTGCGAAGGGTCAACCGAGTATCGCGGTGGCCCAAAGATGGAACCAGACGAGCCAGAAAGCGCGGAATTGTGCGCAGCCTATGTACGCGACATAGACATTTCTCAAATCCTATCTGAAGACCAGATCGCAGAGATTGAAGAAGCATTTTTGTGCCAAGAGCGCGAAGGATGGGACGAATGACACACCGACTAATTAACTGGTTACTAGCCATTCTTATCGTAGCCTTATACGCAGGCATGAGCCTCCTAGATGGCCCTACAGATCACCAGTACGAGCATGCTCAAGCGCTCTCAATGCGTGACGCAATCCGTGACGAACAGTCACAGGTACGTTTTCAAAAAGTAGCAAAGAAGCTATGCGGCAATGAGCTTGCAGTAGTGAAGTTTTTGGATAGCAAAACAGTCCAGTGCCTGACGCGCATGGGGCACCAAACCAAGGTGTCCGCACTGTGACCCTAATCAAAGATTTTTTTGAGCAATTTTTGCTTTACCGCAGGGCCGGAAATTCTCTGTCCCTGTCCTTTCAACTGTCAATTAAACGCATCAAGGAAAACACAAAATGGAACTAGAAATGATCGACCGCCCTGCACAGGAACTGACGGTTCAGTAGCGCGCAGCACTGGCACTTAACAGCAGCCAGACAGAACAAGACCTAAAAGCCCTTGCGGCCAAAAACGTGTCCATCGTGGCCGTGGTGGACAAAGCAGGCAGGGAGCAAGCGCACGGTGCAGCAATGGAATTGAAGCGTGCCCGCACAATGATTGAACGTGTCAGCAAAGAGGCCCGGGAGGACTCCACAAAGTTCTCAAAGGCAGTCATTGCAGAGGCCGCGCGCCTGGTTGAAATTGTCGAGCCAGAAGAAATGCGCTTGCTCACATTGCGTGATGCATGGGACGACAAGCAGGCTCTGATCAAAGCAGAGGCAGAGCAAAAAGAGCGCAACCGCATTTCTGAAATTCACGTCAACATTGCAACAGTGCGCAATTACCAGTCTTTGGCAGTTGATTGCAGAACGTCAGAACGTGTTCAGGCGCTGATTGACAGGCTGAAAGATTACTGGGTGGCGCTTGACATTGATGCTGTATTCCAAGAATTCAGCACCGAGGCCCATGACGCATACAGCACGGCCATTGCTTCCATGGAGGCGACCCACGCTCATAAGTTTGCTGATGAAGCAGAGCGCCTACGCATCAAGGCTGAACAGGAAGCATCGCGTGCAGAGCTGGAAAAAGCACGCGCCGCCCAAGCCGAAGCTGCCGCCGCCCTGTCAGCCCAACGCGCCGCCTTTGCAGCAGAACAGGAAGAAGCCCGCGCCGCCCTGATCCGTGAAGCCAAGCAAATCGCAGCAGAACGCGCCGCGCTGGATGCACAGCAACGCGAAGCCAATGAGGCAAAGGCACTGGAAGCCTACCAAGCCGCTGTGACTGTTGAGCCCGCATCCGTGGCCCCAGTTGAGCAAGCCCCATCCGCCCCAGTCGAACAGGCAGACGAAGTGCTGGAAATGGCCGGCCACTTCAAGGAAGTGTTGATCAAACCGACTACCGCGAAAGTGATCGACCTTGTGGCCTACACGTACAAAGTTGATACCAAGACCGCCGCTGAGTGGCTGGATTCAATGGATTTTGCCCAAGCATAAATGGGCTCATACAGCGCGCGGAGCCCCAGCTTTTGGAAGTGCAAAGACTGCACTTTCTCAAGCTACTCCAAGCGCGGACTCAACCAACATATTCAAAGAAAGCACGAAATGAACACCACCCAAGAAGAAAACAACGCGCTGGCAATCGCAGCTCCATCAGACACAGGCCGGACCAGTGCCAGCAATCTCATGATGGACGTTGCAACAATGCAAAGCCTAATGCGGGTAGCTGACCTGATGGCCACCGGCCGCAGCACCGTCCCGGTCCATTTGCAGAAGAACCCCAGCGACTGTATGGCCGTTGTGATGCAGTCAATGCAGTGGGGATTGAACCCGTTTGCTGTGGCACAGAAAACCCATATTGTGAATGGCACATTGGGCTATGAGGCGCAGCTAGTCAATGCTGTGGTGCAAACGTCTGGGACCATTGTGGGGCGCTTCCACTATGAGTACAGGGGAAATAGCCCACAAATTGAGTGCCGAGTCGGAGCGGTCATCAAGGGTGAGTCTGAAATCACTTGGGGCGAATGGCTCAATGAGAACAAGGTAACTACCAAGAATTCACCCCTGTGGAAGACAAACCCACGCCAGCAGCTTGGGTATCTGCAAGTAAAGAACTGGGCACGCCTGTACTGCCCTGGTGCAATCCTTGGTGTCTACACCCCCGACGAATTTGACCAGCCACAGCCCCGCAACATGGGTGCCGCTGATGTGGTCAAGCCAGAAGTACCGCAGGCACTGTATGACGAAGCAGAGGCAGCAGCAAAAGCCGGGGTTGCCGCGTACCAGAAGTTCTGGGCAGGAACTGGCAAAGACAACCGCAAGTTGCTCGATAGCTCACATGAGTACCTGAAATCAGTCGCTATCGATGCAGACAAAGCCCGCACGGTAGAAACCAAGCCAGCAGAGCCCACCACAAATCAAGCGACTGGGGAAGTGACGGTCACGTTTGAGCAAGTCATTGCCAAATTGGACAAGGCGGCAAATGAAGACGCTCTATATATTGCCTACGACTGGGCTAATGCAATGGATGACCAGTCACGCATCGGCGAAGTGGAAGAGCATTTCAACCGCCGATTGGCTCAAATCCGTCAGGGGGCTTGATCATGAAATTCACTTTCAATGATGCACCCCAAGGCTCGGACGAGTGGATTGCCGCCAGACGTGGCCGCATAACCGGCTCACGCTTCAAAGTCACCCGGGAGCGCCTGAAAAATGGAAACCTGACTGCCAAAGCCACGCTATATGCGAAGGACATTGCACGCGAACGCCTGGGAGGTAAAGCAGCAAGCGTGTTTGTGAATGGAGCCATGAAGTTTGGCGTTGAACAGGAGCCATTGGCCCGACAAGCCTACGAAACCATGACCGGCAACATTGTTCAGGAAGTCGGTTTCGCGGCCAGCGACTGCGGGCTACTGGGTCTGAGCCCGGACGGACTTATTGGCAATGACGGTGTTCTTGAGATCAAGACCATTGTGGGCAGTGAGAACTTGTTTCAGTCCGTGGTCGATGGCGATATATCTGAGTACATCGACCAGATCAACGGCTACCTGCTTTTCCTCGACCGCCAGTGGGTAGACCTTTGCCTATGGTCCCCCGATTTGGAAGACACCGGCCTGGGCCTTGTCATCCGACGTATCACGCGCAATGAAACCGATCTGGCCGCACTGAAAGCAGACCTCGACTCGTTCGCCATGGTGGTGCGCAAGTTCGAAAGCCAACTGCGCCGCGCCGCATCCTCAAATATTGACCAACTCAAACAGGCAGCTTAACCCCATGAAACTCGCAATCTTTTTTGACACTGAAACGACCGGCCTGCCTCTTTTCAAAGAGCCAAGTCAAGACCCACGCCAGCCCCACATCGTGCAGCTTGCCGCATGTCTGGTGGACCTTGAAACCCGCAAAACAGTAGCCAGCATGGATGTGATCGTCAAGCCAGAGGGCTGGAACATCCCTGACGAAGTGGCCGCAATCCATGGCATCACCACAGAGCGTGCTTTGGCCGTTGGATTGTCCGAAGTGCAGGTAGTAGATATGTTCATGTGCCTCTGGTCTGGTCGGACACGCATTGCCCACAACCAGCAGTTTGATGCCCGCATTCTGCGCATTGCACTCCTGCGGCACTTCGGCGAAGGTGTTGCGGAAAGATGGACCCACGGGGATGCAATGTGCACCCAGATTCTGGCGACTCCAATTGTTAAAGCGCCCCCAACAGAAAAGATGCTTGCCGCCGGTCGCACCCATTTCAAAAGCGCAAACCTGGGCGAATGCGTCCAGCACTTCACCGGCCGGCCCCTGGTCAATGCCCACAGCGCCATGGCCGATGTGCTGGGCTGCATGGATGTGTTTTTTGCTATCCAAGACCTGCAAAAAGCCGCCGCTTAACCCATCAACACTCAACAGGCAACCAAATGGCAAAAGACATGGACAAACACCCCACTGAGGCAGTGGAAGCATGGGAATTCGGGCAAGTGGTGTGCGTGCCCCACTACACCCAACCGGGGCTGGTATCTCCAATGCGTAGCAATGGGGCTCGGTCATTGAGTTCAAGGTGCTGAAGCCATGAGCAGCATCATTGAATTAGCCGACTCCTACGCCCGCCAAAGTGCTTATGGTGAAGGGATTGAACAGGCGCGTGCAGCGTTGATCGCAGCTATCAAAGACTTGGAGTCTGCAAACCGTGACTGCGTAGATCATTTCAATCAAATGCGTTATGAGCGTGATGCACAGGATGCTTTGCGTGAACGTATGTCAAGCATCCTGACTGCTACGGCAAACGCGCTTAAAGGTGATCCAGATGAGTTGAGCTCGCATGGCTGGCACGACTTAGCTGAAGTGGCGCAAGCACTGGTGAAACAGCGTGACGACTATCAGCGTGCAGCGGATGACTTGGCAATGGCGCACAAGATTGAGCGTGATGATCTGGCGGTAGCGTTCAGACTTGTACGTGAAACACTGGAAAGTGATGCTGCTAGGTATCGGTGGCTACGAGATACACAAAACCACGAGTGCCGCGACTCGGGTGACGAAATGGAGAAAGTTGGAGTCGTAGAAAACATCCACGTTGTAACAAGCCACGGAAGTTCTGAGGCACCTTGGACATACGAGCTTGATGCTGCCATTGACGCAGCAATGCGAGGTGAAACATGACCCAACAAGAACTATTCAGGCTGGCCGTTCAGACCATGGTCGATGACGAAGTTGAAGGCCCTCGCGTAATCCTTGGCCTACTCAGTCTCGAAGCCTTCGCCGCTGCGATACGAGAGCAGGCGTTGGAAGAGTCTGCACCCAAGGAGCCGAACTCCGACGAAGTGATTTGCCCACAGTGTTGCCACCAGTTCCGCGCTATCCCTGTAAACGTGCAGAAGCTAATGCTTGACGCAGGGTTTGAGCCACCGTTTAAGGCAGCACCTAAAGTAGAAACGAAATGAACAACACACAAGCATTTGACAAAGACGAACGCGAATACTGCGAACGGACATACCGCTATCAATCAGTAGAGCAGTTGCAGAAACATCGCAAGAAACTACTTCAATCCGTGAAACACGAAATGAAGTCTATGGAGCAGGCAGGAAACGCACGGGCAAACATTGATCCATACGCAAGCAGAGCACGGATCACTAACGCAAACGCACGCTACCACGCCACCGCTGAAGAGTATGAGCGCCAGTCAGGACGGCTCCGGTATGTGAATGAGTTGCTTGAAGAGATTGCGAAATCGCCTGTTGCCGTACCGCATGTCGAAACGTCACACGATGCATTGTTCGATGGCAGTGACGCGCATTTGCTAAATGATGCTGGTGATGGATTTGAGGACTTGAAATGACAACACCCCACAAATACAAGGACATTTTGATCGCCATCGCAGACGGTAAGCGAGTGCAGTGCCGAATTATCGGTGCGGACTCATGGGTAACACTTGATGAAGAACTGATACTCAGCCTCATTGCTCACTATGGGAATGACTACGAATTCCGTATCACCCCCTCCGTTATGACTATCGGCGGCAGGGAGGTGGAGAGGCCAATGGGTCCAGTAAAAGGGTCGCATGAGGTTGGCATAACGATGCCGATGAACTATGAAGGCTTCTTTTTCTCTAGCGAGAAATCAGCAAAAACCTTCTATTCAGCCCTCACCCACATCGCCACCCACGGCGACCAGCCAATTGATAAAGCCGCGCTGATTGAGAGGGCGGTGGAGCGGTACAAGTCCTGCGAGTGCCCGAATGCAGTGCGGGAAATGTTCGAGTATTGCTTGGGAGGTGCGACATGATTATTGCAATTGACTTTGATGGAACTTGCGTTGCGCATGAATACCCAGAAGTAGGCCGAGACATTGGCGCGGCAGAAGTTATCCGTGAGTTTGTCAAGCGTGGCGATAAGATCATCCTGTTCACCATGCGCAGTGGAGATGCGTTGCAGGATGCTTGTGACTGGTTTCACGAACACAACATTCCGTTATTTGGGATCAACGGAAACCCGGATCAGCATACGTGGACTGCCAGCCCAAAGCCATACGCCCATGTTTACATTGATGATGCTGCGCTTGGAATTCCATTGATGCGACCGAAGACTGGACGGCCCTACGTTCATTGGAATGCTGTTGCTGAAATGATGGGTGTTGAGTATTGCTTGGGAGGTGACCATGAGTAAGCACACTCCGGGGCCGTGGTTAATAAACACCGCTGGTAGTGCAATTCGCGGTGGACCATTCAAGATTACAGAGATTTATGTCTACGCTCCAAAAACTCAGGATGACACGGCAATCTGTGCTGATGTGATTGATCCGGTAACGCAGGAACCGAGTGAAGCCAACGCCCACCTGATAGCCGCAGCGCCAGAGCTTTTGTATGCGCTAAAGCAGATGGTGGAAATAGCAGAGCTGACCATTGGATGGTTCCCAACACCCGAAGGTGCTGATGGACCGCTGATTGTGGCCAGAGCAGCACTACGCGCAGAGCCTGTGAGTGAGCCTTATGCCTATGCGGTTTATTTCCCAGATCAACCCTGCATAGAACTGGTGCATGACCTTGACGATTTAGTGGATGCCATGACCAACCGAGAGCATGAGGTAACGCCACTCTACGCAGCACCACAGAGCGCAGTACCACTGACTAAGGAAACGAAATGATCAAGACAACATATATTTGCGACCGTTGCTCAGCAGAGCAAGACACAAGAGATCAATTCTGGAGTATCGGAATCTGGGCTTCTCACAACGGTTTTGGTTGCAGCGATAGTGCGCAAGAACACAAACGCAGCATTCAGGTTTGCCGCCCATGTCTGGAGTCCCTTGGCGTGCATGTGCAGGCAGAGACTAAGGCTAAGCCAGGGCATGTTGAACGCACCACTGAAGACATTCTTCGTGAGTTGCTAGAGAGGGTGCAGCAATGACTAAAACACCTTGGTTCCCGGGATCCACAAAGCCTGTCCACATCGGCCCCTACCTGCGCAAATACAACAAAGGCGAATCCAGAGTTTTGTACTGCTTTTGGGATGGAGAGAGCTGGTATCCCGGTGATCGAAACGCGCTCTTAGCAGTGGAGGTGTGCACGTATTTAGGCCCAGCATTTCCCCAGCGCGCATTGCAGTTTCCAACGCCAGCAGCATCGCTACAGCAACTTGATGCTGTAGTGTCTCCACTTTGTCGGTGTAGGCCAGCGCATTCAGTATCAGGTCACGCTCGGAATCAAGCATGAGTCGCTTTCGATCTGGCGGTGCCGGTGGTTTTTTCACATCCACAATTGGATTGACCTGAATCATTCCCCAATCCCTACGGGCAGACTCCAGCACCGAGCGTAGGATTGCCATTTCCTTTCGCACCGTAGCCACCGATACGGCCGCCAGCCGCTTGTCACGGAACCGTGCAAAATCAGCCGCAGTGACTTCTTGAATCTGACGCAACACTGGCAAAAGGTCTGGTGTTTTTGCCAAAGCCTTGAGCCGCTTGGTAATATTTGTTCCAGATTTGTGGACAGGGCATACATCAGTGATGTACTTATCAATCGCATCCTGAAACGTTGCCCTGACAACACCGCGCGACTGGTCACGAAGCTTTGCCTCTATCATGTGGCCCCATGCCGATGCCTTCGCTTTCGTGTCGAAGGTTTCAGATTGAGTGGGATAGCCTATCAGTCGGACACGACATTGATAGCCACCGTCGCGCTTGATGATTGTTGGCATTTGGGACAGATTCGGGACAGTTCTGCCATTCTAGACCGTTCGCGGAACGTGCAAATATGTGTCTCGCAAGAGCTAAAACTGCACTATTGGCGAATCATTGCGCACCCTTTAGATGCATCTTCTGGGCACCATACTGTATAGCTACAGACCGATTTCGGGACAGTTGCGAGACAGTTAGTAATTTAACTATGGGTGCCATACCCATAGTCTAACGGGTCAAAAGGCCATTTTCAGATGGCTTTTTTTACGCCTGAAATTATCCCTAGGCCTTTGAACTGGTAAATTGCCCCGTCGAATTTAGCATTGCGACCACCCCATTAACGATAGGCGTTACTACCGGCGCGATCTGGGTTACGGTAACTTGCAGCTCGTTTGAAGCATTCATGGCGTTTTGGATAACACCCTGCACGATTGCCATCTTTGCGGCACCTTGGCCGGTCTGCGGGAATGCAGCCTCCACGGTCTTGATGGTCTGCAAAATCAGCGGGAAAAGCTGATTGATCAGGGTGATGATGGCGATAAGTTGAGTCATGATGGTCTTTCAGTAAGTACAGTTGATGCCGAGGATTACGGGCGGCAACTTCCCGTTTTCGAGTTCGGTCAGGTCTTGAGCGTCACGCGCCGTTTCCTGATCCGGTAGAAGTTCCGGCCTGTCCAACTTGATCATTGGCAGGCAGTCCGGCGCTGGGATTTGCAAGGGTGTGCATGACGTTAGTAACCACAAGCACCACGGCACCAACACCGCCAGCCAGTTGATTGAGCGTGTCATCTGATACTCCAAAGTCGTAGCCAAGGGCTTTACCAATGTGGAAACCAGCTACCAAGAACCCGGCCAAAGTGCCGGATAGGGTTGCGCTATTCGCCCAGGTTGAAGCGTTTGTAAGTGCTTTTCCCTGTTTTAGCAGGGATGGAATGTCAGAAATAATCATGTGAAAGCCCTCGTTCCAGATTGGTCAATAACAAGAGATTGCTTGCGTGGGTTATCGTGGAAGCTGATATGCACCCAGCGGCCAAACTCCAAAATGCACTGATCGAAATCAATGTCACTAGCTAGAATCGTTTTAACAATCGTTTCAGGTGTCCCAAAGGTGGGAGCCGTGAAGTCAGCAGCTTCAGCCAGTAAGTGCTGGGAGCCTTGTGATCCTTTGACAGCCGCGTTTAATGCTGCGCTGCGGTATCCGCTGGAAATCAGGATTGGGTGGGAGCGCAGCAAGGTACGCACCTTTTCCAGCCCGTAGCAGGTACGTTTTGCCGATGGCAGCAAAACGTCTGGCAGATCGTTATTGATTCCATCACGCGCAGCGGTTTGGCTGGCGGTAAATTCTTCCAGTGTGAAGTGGGTACTTAAATACATATTGAAAAAGGCCCTCAAGGGGCCTATAGTGGGGGGATGACTGACGATCAAGCAATGCGGATTGCCATCACTGGCGCATCCGTACCGATACTTAGCTACTTAATTCAAAAGGCCAAGTCCTATCTGGCCGCCGCTAGGGATAAGCGCGGGTGCAGTTTGGCGCAGCATATTGGATACAGGTTGGGCAAGTTCTGGGCGACTAGATACCGCGCCAGTAAGTAGCCTTTGCATTGGTGATGTGTACATTCCAGCCCCTAACGTCAAGCCAATAGGGATTGCTGGATTAATCATCCCAGAAGAAAGCGCACCTCCATTCAATAGCAACCGTTCAGCAGTTCCACTATTGGGTACTTTGTTGGATAGAAGCGTTTTTCCTGCCGAACTTAAATCCTGCATCAAGGAATTGCCTTCTGAGAACCGCGCCTTATCCTTTGATCTATCCATTGCTTTCACAGCGTTGTGAAGTTGTGCAGGGGTAAATACACCATCTTCAGCAGCAACCGATGACGCTGCACGTTGTACGCGCTTGAAGTTTGCCCAACCAGAATTTATATCCTTTAGCACTGGGGCCAATGTTGGGTTTGTCCTTACCGACAAGTCACCCAGTTGACTACCTAGTTCACGATAGGCATCAGATAGCAATCGTTCGTCTGCGTTGGTGGATGCCTGAGTGCGCTTGATTTGTTCGGTAATCTTGCTTTGCAGTCGTTTCAGCGTTTCCCCTGTCATTGAAGCATTGCCTTGAAACAAGGGCTCCACTTCGTTTGACATGAAATTGCTAAATTGCTTTCGTGTGCCGTTGCTCAATGAGCCTTGATTCACCATTCCCCGCAATGAATTTGTGGAGTTAATGAATTGCCCATCAGCGGAAACCGTCATTTTTGGCAGGATGCTATCGTAGGCATCACCCAATGATTTACGCGCAAACAATACTGCTTCGTTGCCTGTAACGCCTTCTGGTAGTTCTTTGCCAATGGTTGCAAGCGAGCGATTGATGGCGGCACGGTTCAAATCATCGCTTGCGCGGTTTCTTGCTGCTGTGATTGCATCGCCAACGATAGGCGCACTTTGTAGCTTTTCTTCTAACCTGTTAGCCCACCCACCGAGCGATTGCCCGATAGTTGGTTTAACGCCTTCGCTTTTCAACAAAGCAAGGTTTGCATTGGTAGAAGCATTAGGACTGATAACCCTTGCAAGCGCCCCAGTTACAGCAGGGACTGCCGCCCCCCCCGCCATGCCAGCGGCCACTTGTTTCAGTTTTTCGGATGTGTAGTCATCGCCTTCAGTAACAGGATTCATTAATGCCGAAACACCACCACCACCCGCGCCAAGTGCCATACGGCCCAACAATGTAGCCGCTTGTGGAGCCTTTGCAGCCAACGCAAGGTTTGCAGGGTTAACAATGTTTCCAAAAACACGCATACCATCAAAGCCAGATTCACCAGCGGATGCACGTTTAGCCTGATACTGCGCCTCTTGTTCGCGCACCTGTTGATCTACGCCACCCTCCGGTAGTTTGCCAACCAGCCCAGTTTTATCAGCAATCCAATTATTTAAACTGTTACCAGCCTTTACAACGCTGTCAGGCAGGATGCTGGTTAGAAACTGTGCGCTTCCATCGATTGGATCACGCAAGCCTTTGACAAACTTATCCGAAGTGGTTACGGGCTTTGCATCGCCAAACAGTTCGCTAGATAAGTCACGCCCACCAGGGGATACATCGCCAAACAGTTCGGCGGATAAATCGCGTCCTGCCATTATTGGCCTCCAATCGTGTAACCCTTTGCCTTCAGTGCTGCTGTGACTTGTGCTGTAGTTCTACCGCTAGACTTTGCAGTTACAACAATGTCATTAAGCGATACAGTTTTATCAGCAGGCTTATCAGTGGATTTGTCGCCCCACTCTCCAGTAGAGCCGCTAGTGCTCTTGTAACCATTCATGGATGCGTACTTTTCCATCAATGACTTAACCTCCCCAGCCGCAGCCAAGCGCTGAGAAACAGGGATGGATTTATCCCCCACACGTCCCGCCTGAACACGATAGTTCATTACGTCTTTGTCTGACTGTGGCCCTTCCATACGTGGTACGTTAGAAGTTAACCATCCTGATAGCGTTTCTAGCTGTGATGCAGTATCTGCGCCTTGGGTAGATTTGCCAAAGAAGTTGGCTGTTTTATCTACCAATTCACCGAAACCACTTGCGGTAGGCCCACTTTTCAGCAGTGTCGTGGCCCTATCAATTCCAGCCAGCATTTGTCCATACTTCTTGGAGTCAGCTTGGTTTGTTGAATCGCGTACAACGTCAGCCTTAGCAGTATCTACAGCACGGGCTTTATCTGCATCGCTTTGTGATACGCCAAACACTGGAGATTTGCCAGAACCTTGCAAGCGTTGAATTTCACGCTGAATACTAGGTATGTCAGGGTGGCCCTGTGGCAACTTTTCAATTTCAGACTGCATCATCCGTATAGATTCAGCGTTTGCTGTGTTTCTGTCACCACCGTTATAAGCTGGGCTTTGTACGTTTGACTGTGATCCATTCAAAGCCTGCACAGCTTGATTGCGGGGCATCATGCGCTGTGTACCGTCAGATTGCGGCACTTGCGTTAGATCGTATGCAGCCTTTCCAGCCTCCTGCGCTTGCGTAGCACCGCCAAGAATTTGAGCCTGTGAATTCAAGAATCCAGGAGAGACACCTACAACGCCATCATTTGAAGTAAATCCCTTTGTCGGGTCTGCAATGTATTCGCGCTTACCAGTAACAGGGTTGTCGTAATAAGAACCAGCTTTGCGCTCTATACCTTCTTTTGCATACTGATAGCCCTTGAGCAAGTCGGGCCCACCCATTGCATGGAGTGCAAGAATGTCATTCAGGCTTGCACCAGCAATACCACCGCCACCGATAGGAGTCGGGTCGCCGCCATTACGGTTAAAACCATTTGCGCCACCTGCATCGCTGTTTTGTTGTGCAGGCTGAGTAAGCCCACCACCGCCAAGAACCTTTTGCGTGAATGCCATCAAAGCGTTCTGCTTATCAATAGCTGCCTTGCGCTGATCAATCTCCGACTGATAGTTGTCCATTTGCGCTTTCATGAACTTATCTTTCATTTGCGCCTGCTTAAACTGATCCGCATAGCCAATCCCTTCAGCCATGCGTTGCCCGAAACCAGCACCGTCAGCACGTGGCCCAGCAGCGGCCAGCAGTCCCAGCCCCATCCTGAAACCGTCATCATTCATTACGTCGAGTAACCCCATATAGCCCCCTTATGCCAACAGTCCACGGATTTGCTTGGCAGAAACCTTGCCATCGTTGATTGCGTCCAATAGCCCTTTGCCTAATTTCGAAGCAGTAGCTTTTTTGATCACGTATTCGCCTTTTTGTGCGCTGATATACGCATCATCAGGATCACCATCAGTGCGTGGTGCAACTACTTTTGATTGGGTAATTTCTCCACCTTTGAAGTTGGAGCTGCCGCCGTCTGAATCTCCGAAACCACCTGACATTGCCCGAGTTGTTCCTTCGGTGCCCGTAGATTCACCGTCTTGAGACACCATTGCCGATACTGGTGGGCCGTATCGATCACCCATAGCCCCAACAGGTGGCCCATATTCTGAGCCAGTTGGATCAATGCCGTTTGCAATCATCCGTCGCTGTGCGCCAGCTTCGGGATTCACTAGGCTTGATAACAACCCACCTAACGAAGCCTTGGAAGCGTCTTGCAAGAATCCATCAATTGCGCCCCATGTCGGGCGTTGTTGGAAAAACTCCGCCTGTTGCGCTGGTGTCTTGGTTGACCAGTCGTTACCTGCGACTTCGGAGTTATACCCACCGTGGCGCATTACCGGCATTTGCTGCATTTGCATTGGGTACGGGTCTTTTGCTGCCACTGTCTCAGCGGTTTGTGGATCCATCATCGCGTTTAGGTCGAATGGTTGACCACCACCAGCAGAACCACCACCAGCAGAACCACCACCAGCAGAACCAGAACCCTGCGAAGGCAACCCTAGAGAAGTATGACTACCACCATTGCGGGAATAACTTGTATTCATCCCTCGGTTGGCAAAGTCCATCATAGAAGGGAAGAAGTTTTGCCGATTGCTTCGAATGTCGCTAAACAGGTTGCCGTACATTTCGTTTTGCAAGTCGCTAAACGGCTTTGCAGCGTATCTGTCTGCCAATGCGTTATTGCGCTCCAGATCACGGATCATGTATGGCTGCGCTGGTGCCCAAGGTGTGCGTGTTTGCGTTGCCGATTGTGTTTTGTCACCGGAGCCAGCGGCCCCAAGTACGCCACCAATAATTGGGATAATTGTCGATAAATCCATGATTGCTCCTTAACCAGTAATGTTTCTGTACAACTGCGAACCAATCAATGCACCACCAGCAGCACCAACGTACCGATTGCCCTGCATGTCCTGTGTACTGGTGGAAGTCCCACCCTGCCCGCCTGTGGCGTTGTTCATGTTGCTAAACTGACTCACATATCGCATTGGGGTATCTTGAATGTTTGTGGCATTCTGGATACCCGCCTGGGTCTGTGCAAATTGTTGTTGATTGACATTCAATCCAAAGTTAGCCCAATTCAATTGATTGCTGTTGTTGCTGTTGTTGATGTTTGCATCAAGGTTTGCATAACCCAAACCTAGATTGCCTTGACCCAATGTGAATTGGTTATTGATCTGCTGTTGTTGCAGATTTCGGTTCTGTTGGTTTGTCCAATCAGTGCCATAAAGATTGGACACTGCGCTTCCGATGTTGTTATTCAGGTCATAAAGCGAATTAGATTCAACTACACCCTGACGCGAGCCACCGAATCCACCCGCTGCCATTGCACCTGAGCGCATAGTAGGCAGTTGATTGCGGGTGTAGTTGTCTTGCATCTGGCGTGTAATGTTGTCCGCCATTTGCCCCAAATATGGATTGGAGCCACCACCACCGCCATACTCACCGCCACCGCCACCGCCAGCACCACCGCCCGTACCCCCGCCGCCTCCGGTAGGCACTGCGCCATTTGCAGATGCACCATTTTTTTGCAATCCAGCCAGATAGCTTGGGTCTTGCTTAAGCCGCCATTCATCAAATGACATAATCCCAGGCCCGGAATTCATGCCGACTTGTCCACGGTATTGCTGGTAACCAGAATACTCAGCGGGGTCTGTATAGATCATCCCCTCAGTGCCGCCACGCCCAGCGAGCTGCCTTGCTTTGTACAAGTCACCCCCCTTCAGCCCCATTTGATCCATCATTGCAATATCAGCACCAGCACGATTGCCATTTTGTGCGTACCACTGATTTACTTGATCCTGTGTAAGCGTTTGCCCATTGGATGCAACAAAACTTGTCGCACCATTTGGCAGGGAGTTTGAGTACAAAACACCATTTCCCCCATAAAACCCGTTTGCTGGTGTTAATCCAAGGTTATTAAACGTGCTGGCGCTTTGTCCTGTCGCTTGTGCTGCTTGATCTGCGTTCACTCCATACTGTTGCATGGCCTGCTGTATAGCAGCAGGGTTGTTAGCATTGTTTCGATAAAATTCCTGTATTTCTGCATTAGTTGGCATGATTTCTCCTTTAGCCTAAAAAGTGCCACGCGCCTGAGCGATAGCAGTAAACGCCAGCCCCGCTACCGGGATTCCACGTTGCGCCATCTGCTTTTGCGATAGTGCCTTCGCGGTATTTCTTGGGTGCTGCGTACAGCGTGTCCAAAGTGATAAACGGGTCTGCTGTATCCAATGCTTGAGCCAGTTTGTCTAACTCAAGGCGTAAAAAAACCGCTATTGAAGCGGCATCAGTGGGGACGTTTCCAGGGGTATATCTGGACATCAGAAAGCCCCAGCA
>Ga0213917_1000046_pt1 | contig 39372 bp, 58 predicted proteins | sample McNCre117MG_FD_161051 | JGI IMG/M metagenome (GOLD analysis project Ga0213917, IMG submission 161051) | Freshwater microbial communities from McNutts Creek, Athens, Georgia, United States - 1-17 MG | ecosystem: Environmental > Aquatic > Freshwater > Creek | place: USA: Georgia | collected... | reverse complement strand
TTCGTCTCATAACATCCGCAGCAATGCCCTTAAATCGCTCCAGGTTGAGCTAACAGGGCGAGTTGGATACAAGGTATGGCGAGTGAAGCCTGAACGCGTTAGACAGCGTATTTCAGTTCACTTCCACAGAGGTATTGACAAGCTCACACAGATGCGAGCATTCAAGGACAACAATGTTCCTGCCCCTGACTTTGTGACTGACATTACACAAGTTAATAACTTACCTGGTGATCTAGTAGTATGTCGTAAACTTCTACGCTCATCTGAAGGTAAGGGTATTGTTATTGAAGAGAAGGGCGCTGTTACTACAAAGGCACCGCTTTATACCCAGTATATCAAGAAGAAGGCAGAATACAGAGCACACGTATATAACAACAAGGTAATTGATGTACAACAAAAGAAGAAGCGCGCTGGCTACACAGAAGAACGCGACACTAGGGTTCGTAACACAGCTAATGGTTATGTGTTTTGTCGGGACAACATCACTGTTCCTGATGATCTTGCTGCTGTTGCTATCGCTGCCGTCAATGCTTTGGGCAAAACTCACGGCGCGGTGGACCTCATTTACAACGAGCGTCAGAACAAAACTTACGCGCTGGAAGTAAACCAGCGCCCTGGTATGCAAGGCACCACTCTACAGAGTTGGTCCAATGCTATTCTAGAAGACGAAAACATTAAGAGAGTGTAATATGCAAGACGAAAAAAAAGTTATTTGGGCATACATGTTAGAACATGGTTATGAAACTACTGGAGAATGGAGTTACTATGGAAGTGCTTGGGAAAGTATCCCAAATAGAGATCGGGAAAAAGATTACCATCAAGAATTAAAAGAGAAAGTCCTAAGTATTGGAGTTGATTGGGAAAAAACTAAACTACCAGTTTCTAGTATAGAGTCAGGTTTTACCGATACCTATCACGATAGTTCAAAGTGTGAGGCACTACTTGGTGTTCTGTATTTAAAAGACGGGTCTGAATATATTATTGGCTCTAGAGATAAAGAAGGTATGGGTACTTATATTGAAAAATTATTGTCGTTTATTAAATCATCAGATAGAGTAAAATCTATCTTTGGGGAATAATATGTCTGGACGCTGTGATTGTTGTAATGTGAAACTATCAGAGTATGAAATGACTCTTAAGCATGGTATCACTGAAGAGTATATGAATACTTGTATGAAGTGTTTACAAGGATTAAATATTCCTACTGTTGGTAGAGAAGACCTTAATCCTTTTGAAGTAGATGATGACGAGTTTGATGCTATGGATAACCAGGAGAATGATGATGAATAAATGTGTTTGTGGTGAGCGTAATGCTAATGAGTGTGAAGAAGAGTGGGGTACAGATTGCGATTTAGGAAACAATGAAAAGTATGTTAAAGTATCACAAGTAAATTTACCCGCTCCGGTGGCGTGGGACGCCCCATTGGGCGCGATCATCAACGGCCGGACCCACATGGACTGGCTGGAAGGCTACCCCTTCGAGTGCGAGGCCGGCCCGCTGACCCTCTGCACCGATTGGGTCGAGCTGCGCCGTTGCTTCGAGTATCTGGCCGACTGGGTGCAGGCGCTTCCGACCGCCGCCCCCGCTCCGGTGGCGCAGGGCGAGCCGGTGGCATGGCGCTATCAGGATTCGCGAGGCCACTATCGGTACGTCTCACATAAGCCGGATACCAATTGGTCGCCGCCAGACATCCTGAAGCCGATCCCGCTGTTCACCGCCGCCCCCGCTCCGGTGGCGCAGCCGCTGACCCATGAGCAGGTTAAGACCGCAGCCGATCACCTCTGGTTGTCTGGCGCTGGGCTCTTGACATTTGAAGCTGGTGTTCGATTCGCAGAGCGCGCCCACGGCATCAAGGCCACGGGCCAGGAAAATAATAATGGGAAAGTTCCTAGGGTATGAAGCCTGTCCTAAATGTCGTGATCGTGGTGCTGATCGTCGCGGTGACAATCTGGCTATATATTCAGATGGTGGGAGGCATTGCTTCTCTTGTGGATACCATCAATATCCCAAAAATTACAGGAGTGTAATCAGTGAAGAAATCAGAACAGAAGACAAAGCAAAGTTCCCTAACGACTTCACCAGAGAAATTCCAAGCAGAGCATGGAAATGGATTCTCCAGTACGGACTTAGCACAAGGTACTGGCAACCGTATTGCGGCTATTCTGAATCCCAAGAAAGATTTATCATCACAGTTGGTGAGCCCATCAACTTTTCTATCGGACGTGACGTTTCCATTCCCAACGAAACCAGTAAACCAAAACGAAAGTGGTTCGTGTGGGGAAACTGTCACGAGAGAAGCCACCTGTTTGGACCACTCGAATCTCCCTTCATTGTCTGCGTGGAAGACATTGTATCTGCGCACAAAGTCGGACAAGCCGGTTACTTAACACTACCGCTATTCGGTACTACTGTACATGATTGCCATTTTAGAACTATGTTACACTTAGGATTACCTGTTGTAATGTGGTTAGATATGGACCAACAAGCCTTAGCACATAAACGTGCAGCACGTATCAGTAGTATTATTGGTAAACCAGTTAGGAATATCTTTACAGATAATGATCCTAAGAGTATTCCTATTAACGATATTAAAGGTATCTTAAAATGAACAAGATTGAGATTTTACAAGCGGTATATGACCAAGCTAGAACTTATTTGGAAGCGTGTGCTCAAGAGTTAGAAGTAGCAAGAGAGGTTGCTATTGGTGCTTACCATAACCTAGATGCTGCGCTGATGGAAGAAATTAGGAAACAACAAGGAGCAGATGATGAAGTTTTATGAATTTGTTAGGCTAAAAGATTTAACTCTTAATGTTGATGAAGAGTATTATATGATTAAAGCTTGGAATGGTGCTATTCAAGCTTGTCTAGATGAAATTGCACAAAATGTTGATGTTCCAGAAGTTGTTCAAAGCTATCTGGAGAATCTTAAGCAATCAGAGGATGTGTTCTAATGAGATTCACTGACTGGTGGAGACTACGCTATGGCGAGTCAAGTAGACCAGATTCAACCTATCTTGAACGTGACCTGAAGCAGTGGGCCTGCCTAGCATGGATTCAAGGGTTCGAGGAGGGCCGTAAACGGGCCGTAGAGGAACGATCGGACACTAGCCAAGGGGGTGGTAGCCTCAAGTGCTATCAGCGCGGTGCTGATGGCTTTGAACTAAGCAAGCAGCTAGCATACGGATGTTCCTTTTGCAACGGAACTGAGGGTGGTCAACAGCCTGGGGCTTGACAAGTAGACTTGTTTCCTGTATAATTTTATGTATAGACTTAAGAACTTCTATGAATGAACAACTTAGAATTAACATTAGTAATACTATTACTTAATTATAATAGATATAATAAATACAAAGATGTAATAGATACTAAATACTTAAAAGATAACTATAAAGAAATATATTATTTATATATTACTTTAATAGAGTTAATTGAATTAAATAATAAGGATATTACACTTGATGAATTAATTGCTTTTTTCTTTGCAAAGCACTCTGAAGTTAAGGGTAATGCTACTTACGAAGGACTCTTCGCTCAGGCTAAGAGTATCGAGGTAACTGATGCTGTTGGAGATTCTATTCTCGCTGCAATCAAGCAGCGTAAAACTGCCTTGGAGCTTAGTGAGAAGGCTTTCCAGTTTACACAAGGCTATGCTTCGCTTGATGATGTTACGGCGCTGGCCAAAGAAATCGAGCGTCCTGCCGAAGCGGCGAAAGACGAAACAGAGTATGTCACCACAGACCTAGATATCCTGCTGGATCAAACGATTATGCAACCCGGCCTTCGATGGAGGCTGGATTGTTTAAACAAAAGCCTGGGCAGTCTACGACGTGGTGACTTCGGCTTTATCTTCGCTAGACCTGAGACTGGTAAGACAACCTTCCTTGCTTCTGAGATTAGCTTTATGCTCACTCAGACAGATAGCTCTATCGTCTGGTTCAATAACGAAGAGCAAGGTAACAAGGTTATGCTTAGGCTATACCAAGCTTACTTCGGAGTAACTTTACAACAATTAATTTCAAATGCTAAACGTTACAAAATGGAATGGGCCTCCACAGTGGGCGACCGCTTCCGCCTCGTGGACTCAGCGGCTATCAGCAAGAGTCAAGTTGAAAGGACTCTTGAGGCGCGTAACGATGTTGGACTTATTCTCTTTGATCAAATCGACAAGATCAAAGGCTTTGAAGCTGATCGTAAAGACTTGGCGCTTGGGGCCACGTACCAGTGGGCACGAGAGCTTGCAAAACTATATGCACCTTGTATCGGCGTGTGCCAGGCAGATGGAACTGGCGAGGGACAGAAGTGGCTCACGATGCAGAACGTTGCTGATGCTAAAACGTCGAAACAAGCGGAAGCGGATTGGATTGCAGGGATTGGCAAATCACACAATCCTAACGAAGAAAGCATTCGTTTTATCAACCTTTCAAAGAACAAACTACAGGGTGATTCGGACACTGTGCCAGAGCTTAGGCATGGGCGTTTCGAAGTGTTCATTGAACCTACCGTCGCGCGTTATAAGGATATTGTAAACTATGGATGAAAAGTATTACACATATGTAGAGCCTGGTGATGATGGAGTAACACCAGTATATAGAACACTATCAGAGACTGAAATTATCAATAGTTATTGGGATTATTGGCGTGAGCAAATGATTAAAGTTAGGTGTAAAGGTGACTCTAAAAAGTTTGACAGTATATGGTCGCCTGAAGATTGTATTGGAGATTGGGTAGTAGTTCATTGGGCATGGGAAACAGATAAAGATGTCAAAGAATAATCGTGATACGCTATATGTAGTTCTACGTAAGTATGGTATTCTAAACACAGAGAAATCTGTGCATTGTATCGACATTTGTAGAACACTAGAACGAGCAGAAGAACTATGTGATGCTTATCAGTTTGATTATACCGAGCGTGGTATTACTGGATATAAGTTTATTGTTCAACCAGCAAGCTATGTAGATGAATGAACTAGTATTCGACTTTGAAACTTCTACACACAATAAAGGCAATCCATTCGATAGTAGAAACTTTGCAGTAAGTTACTCTACTTATTGGGAAGGTCGTGTTTTACAACATGTAAGATACGATGACTTAACATTTAAAGGCACACTAGAAAATGCGTTTCTACACTCTTTACTACTCATTGGTCACAATCTTAAGTTTGATCTTCACTGGGCTCGCAATCTTGGAATCACAGTTAGGCCCGGCCGCCGCGTTTGGGACACTCAGCTTGCTCAGTTTGTACTCTCTGGACAAACACATTCATTCGCTTCACTCAATGAGCTTGCCGAGCTATATTCGTTACCAACTAAACTCGATGAAGTCAAAGATTATTGGGAAAAAGGAATAAGCACCGAAGATATTCCATCTGAAGTATTAGAAGAATACAACAACTATGACGTAGAACTTACGTGGAAGGTGTACCAAGCTCAACTAAAGGATGAGCGTATGACACCTGAACTACATAAGTTAATCCTACTTCAAGGTTTAGACCTTCTAGTTCTACAGGAAATGGAATACAACGGATTAAAGTATGATATCAAAGCGTCAGAAGAAGCTGCAACGAAACTATCACTCGAACTTCTGGACATTGACCAGAGGCTCGACCGCTATTCCAACGGGATCAACTACAACTCAGGCGATCAACTCTCCTGCTTCCTCTTTGGCGGGACGTTTGAGCAAGAGATTAGAACTCCTGAAACAAGAGTCTACAAGTCCGGTCCAAGAAAAGGTACAGAGTACGTCGCAGATCGAATCGAGCGAAGGTCGGTCACGCTCCCAGGCTACTTCAAGCCAAACCCAAACGACGAACTCAAGAAAACCAAGGGTGTAAAAGATGTCACAACCAGATTCTATTCAACGGCTGCTGACGTACTACAACAACTCAAGGCTACCGCTAAGGTACAGAAAGACATTCTTGCGCTTCTATCTCGCAGAGCGTACATCGAGAAGCTCGTAGGAACGTATTTAAAGGCCCTTCCTGCGCTTATTGAAGAGAAGCACTGGGGTGAGTACCTACACGGTCAATACAACCAGTGTGTGGCCCGTACAGGCCGTTTAAGCAGCAGTAACCCTAACCTACAGAATCAGCCTGGTGAGGTTGATCAATTTATTGTGAGTAGATTTACTTAATGCCAATCGTAAACGCTGACGTTAAGAATCTTGAAGGCTGTACGTTTGCTGATCTTGCCAAAGATGCTGTGATGATTAAAGAAATCACAGAGAAAGAGGATCTACACACAAACAACCAACGAGACTTCAATCTACCAAGTCGATTGGTAGCAAAACGATTCCTATTTAAACTTGTATATGGAGCAACAGCTTATGGGTTTTTTACCGATCCCGACTTCTTATTTATGGGATTTTCTGAAAAGCGGTGGCAAGAAGTAATTGACGCTTTTTACAAAAAGTATTCAGGTGGTGCTAAGTGGCACCAAAGCATTATCAATGAAGCACAACGAACCGGTAGACTTACTATCCCAAGCGGACGTTACTTCCCGTTTAGCCCAGAACGACGCTACAACGGAGAACTTAAGTGGCCCATCACGCAAATCAAGAACTACCCCGTCCAAGGATTTGGAGCAGATTTGGTCATGCTTGCCCGTCTGGAAGGATCTAAGCGGTTACGAAATAGCGGGCTTGAAGCGTCTCTTATCTCAACCGTACATGACTCCATTGTTGCAGATTGTCGATCAAAAGACGTTGAGGCAGTTGGTCGTATTCTGTATGACTCAATCGCATGTGTACCTAAACTATGCAAGCAAGTATGGGGCTATGACTTCAGCGTACCTATTACCAGTGAGGTACAGTATGGGAACAACAAAAAGGACATGAGGGACTTGACATTGACATGAAATGGGTGTATAATTTTAAGTATGGCATTAAAAAAAGACGAAGTAGAGAGGCTGTTACTTGAGGGAAAAACTCTACAACAAGTAGCCGATATTTATGGATGTTCTAGAGAAAATGTTAGGCAATTTAGGTGTAGATATCTACAACATCTGTCAAAGCATAACTCAGGTAAAGGCTTACTTGTAAAAGAAAAACAAAATGAAAAACTAGAACATTTTAGAAAAGTATATGGTCGAGATCAATGGTATTTAGATGAAATTGGCAGAGCACAAAATCTATCCTTTATTCGAAAACGACAAAATGTTAAGCGTACTGGATGGGAATTTACAATCACTAAAGACGATTTAGAGTGGCCTACGCACTGCCCAATTTTAGGAATTGAATTAGACTGGTTAGGTGATTATGTAAGAGAAAACTCACCTTCATATGATCGCATCGACTCTTCTAAAGGATATGTTCCAGGTAATGTAATTATTTGCTCGTGGAGAGCAAATAGAATTAAGAACAACGGCTCTTCGGAAGAGCACTATAAAATTGCCAAGTGGCTAGAAAGTAAAGGTCTATAATGAGCACAATCACTATCGTAAACGTTGAAGTTACTACCCCTACTGGCAAGCGATATCAGCAAGCCGAAGTTATCTACAAGGAGAACGGCGAGACTCGCACAAAGAAGATCATGTCTTTTGCTAATCCTGCTGTTTTCAACGTTGTAAAGGATGCAAAGGGTGGAGAACAATACACAATCACACAAAGCAAGGACGATAAGGGCTACTGGCAGTGGACCTCTATCGCATCAGGAGCAGAAGCAGCAGGAGTACCTGCAAACGCTGGACAAGCTCCATCCGGGAGGAATCCAGCGCCATCTACAGGCCGCGACTTTGAGACGAAGGATGAGCGAGCAGAGCGCCAAAAACTCATTGTTCGACAATCTAGTCTTTCTAATGCTATCGCTACTCTTGCTCCTGGCGCTAAGTCAGCACTGGACGCCAATGCTGTTCTGGAACTGGCTGAAAAGTATGTTGCTTGGGTAACAGATGCACCTGACCTATTCTTTGAACAACCTAACGACATTTAATGCTACTAATTGACGCAGATACTCTAGCATATGTAGCTGCTATTATGGCAGAGGGTTTAGATGAATCCTCTGCTAGATATAACGTAGATGAAATGCTGGAGAATGTTTTAATTGATTGTAATGACTCCGATTATATTTGTTACTTAACTGGTGATAATAACTTTAGATATAAAGTATATCCAGAGTACAAAGCTAACCGGAAAGACATGGTAAAGCCTACATATCTACCTGTAGCACGCCAACGACTGATTGATGAATATAATGCTATCGTTAGTGACGGCTGTGAAGCAGATGATTTAGTAGGTGTAGAGCATTTTCTACGTGGAGCAGAGCCTACCATTGTTAGTATTGACAAAGATTTAGATCAATATTATGGTTGGCACTGGAACCCTCGCCGTAAAGAACGTTACTTAGTATCTCCAGATGATGCTACACGCTTCTTCTATTATCAGATGCTTGTTGGAGATACTGCCGACAATATTAAAGGCGTTAAAGGAATCGGTCCAAAAAAGGCAGAAAAGATTCTAGCTAACTGTGAAACTGAAGAAGAAATGTTTGACACTGTTCGTGATCTATATGGTAATGACGCAGAAATGCTAATGAACGGTAAAGTTCTGTGGCTGTGGAAAGAAGAAAACGATATTTGGAAACCACTAAAGGAGCTTGATGGCGATTAAACCTAGTTCAAGTAAAGCAAAAGGTAGGCGTTTACAACAGGCTGTTCGTGATGGTATCTTAGAAGCATTTCCAATTCTAGAACCTGATGATGTAAAGAGTACATCTATGGGTGCTGGTGGTGAGGATGTACAACTAAGTCCAGCCGCACGAAAAGTGTTTCCTTATCAGATCGAATGTAAGTCAAAGGCACAAAGCCAGCTACACACTTATTACGATCAAGCTAAGACACATGGAAAGCATCAACCTTTAGTAGTTGTAAAGAAAGACAGGGCTGAAACTCTAGCTGTTGTAGAGTGGTCACACTTCCTAGAATTAATTAAAAAGAAGAATAATAATGAAGATTAAAGTTGTAGGTAAGGATGAAGATGGCAACGTTCAAGTGGAAGGTATGCTCAATAAACGAGAAGCTTCGTTTCTACTTAATTATGCTGTCAATGATCTACTTTCTGCTGGTGTTCAATTCTACCTTGATGAACCATACGACCCATTACTTGATGACGAGGATGCAGATAAGCAGCCACTACGAATCAAGACTCCTGACTGGGGGAACATGAATTGAAAATCTGTGTTATTCCTGACTGTCAAGTAAAGCCAGGAAACGATTTCAAGTTCTTAGAAGCAATTGGAAATTACATCTGTGAAAAGAAACCGGACATTGTGGTTAATCTCGGTGATTTCGCCGATATGCCTTCACTTTCATCTTATGACGTCGGCAAGAAATCATTTGAAGGCCGAAGGTACAAAACCGACATTGAAGCTTCTCATGAAGCTATGGAAACCCTCCTGGGACCTCTCGAAAGATTTAACCAAAGAGCTAAGGTACAGCATCGAGAACGATATGTCCCAAGAAGAATTCTTTGCCTCGGTAACCATGAGGCTAGAATCGAGCGGGCTGTGGAGAACGATGCAAAACTGGAAGGAGTCCTATCAACAGATGACCTTAAATACAAAGAGTACGGATGGGAAGTCTACCCTTTCCTAGAAGTTGTAGTTATTAACAACATTGCATTTAGTCATTATTTTACAACAGGTGTAATGGGACGACCGTGTACTTCAGCTCAAATGATGCTAACCAAGAAGCACATGAGTTGTATTGCTGGCCACCAACAAGGACTACAATTTGCCACATCTTATCGTGCTGACGGCCATCGTATTACTTCTATTATTGCTGGATCTTGTTATGAGCATAATGAAGACTATATGGGGCCGCAAGGTAACCACCATTTTAGAGGTGTTGTTATGCTTAACGATGTTAGTGGTGATGGTGAGTTTGATATTATGCCCGTCAGTTTGCGTTATTTAAAAGGAAAATACCTATGATTATTAATGAAATTTCTCAAGAACGTAAGGCACAATTAGATAAGTGGGGAGCTAGCGACGATGATAAGTGGACTGCCGGCGAATGGGCTGCACTTATTTCTCATTATGCTATTAGACATTGCGTAGGTAATTTAGACAAAATTGATCTTAAAGATTTACGCGCAGATTTTGTAAAAGTAGGAGCACTAGTGCTTGCTGCTATTGAAGCTATTGATAGAAAATAAATGATTTCAGAAGTAGATATTAAAGATTATAAACAACTAGAAATGTTTCAACCAGAACCTTTACAAACACAGGTAGGTGGAGATCATTACAAGCGGTTTGCAATCCAACCAGCAGAGTATGCTTTCCATAATCATTTGGAATTTCTACCCGCTAACATTATTAAGTACGTAACACGTTATCCGTTCAAGAACGGCCTACAGGATCTAGAGAAAGCTTTACACTGTCTCCAGATGCTGATTCAACTGGAGAAGACTAAAAATGACTGAAATCTATATTTTTTGGGGCCTACTAGCACTATACGCAGCCGGCTCATGGGCAAAGTTTCTACTACCTAAGTTTACTCATCGCAAGATTCCAGACTACATGACACCGCTAGGCCATACTGTACTAGCTGGCTATGGTGCATACTTCCTATGGTTCTTCCATGACAAGGTAGGCGATGCTTTTGTACAAATGTATACAATGCTACTAAACGTTGCAGCACAAGTAGGCCGGATGTAATATGCACTATCAGGAGCTACTAGAAAAACTAAGGCAGCTTCCTGAAGAGATTCTATTGGATCTACTAGGTCTTACTTCGGAGGATCTAGTAGACTCCTTTATTGAGAAGATTCAGGAACAAGAAGATAAACTTCACGAGTATTTTGATATTTAATGGCAAAGACACAGCGTAAACGAGAAGAAGAGCCTTCACTAAGCAAGAACCACGGTAATAATATTAAGTACCGTAAACGTTTAGTAGAAGACCTGGAAGCAGAACAAGAACTAAAGGAAGAACTGAATGACAGTGAAACTCGTGTGGATCACACCGAACGCAGCTCAAGTAATTTCTGATTGTGCAAGAGTTAGTAATCCTGCTAATCAAGGTAAAGATGGCACTAAACTAATTCAGTATCTTATTGAGAATAAGCATTGGTCCCCACTTGAAATGGCTTCTGCTTGCTTTGAGATTGAGACAACTCGTGACATTGCACGGCAGATTCTTCGCCACCGCTCTTTCTCTTTCCAAGAGTTCAGCCAACGATATGCAGAAGTATCAGCTATTCAAGATAGCTTTGTATTTAGGGAAGCTCGTTTACAAGATGTTAAAAATCGGCAGAATTCGATTGAGAACACTGACGAAGAGCTTCAAAACTGGTTCGATTACCAAGTGCATAGTATTCAATCTGCTGCTAGACAGATATACGAGGAAGCACTAAAGCGTGGTATTGCAAAAGAACAAGCACGCTGTGTACTGCCTGAAGGTCTGACTATGAGTAGGATGTATATGACTGGCAACATTCGTAGCTGGAAGCACTATGTTGATCTTCGTAGTGGTAACGGAACACAAAAAGAACATCAGTTAATTGCACAACAAATCTTAGGTCAACTAAGCGAGCATCTACCTAATCTATTCTAATATGGGACCACTACCTGACGTTGGACCTGCTTTTGCTATTCTAGCAATTTTTGCATTATTTGGACTACTTGCTTTACTCGTAGGAGTAGGTTGGCTAGTCTGGTTTATTTTTACACACGTTAGTATCTCAATTCTATGAAGTTTATTTGGGAACATGGGGATAGTTTAGAAAAACTATTTGGGAGTAAAGTTATTGGTCTTAAAAGAGCATCTAGAAGACCAGATAAACTTGAATTTACTTTTGAAGATTGGTATAGATTTAATGAGATGAAAGATGACGAATTAAAATTACGATATATTCGTAATTTGTTTTTTTCTTTAGCCCACAAAGAAGATAATAATGCACCTTGATGAGTATCAAAAAGCGGCTGGTGACTATCAGCTAGAGAACGCACCACCAGAGGAGCGAGTGTTTGGTTTACTTGAAGAAGCTGGCGAACTAGCTGGTGTATTCAAACGTATGCTCCGTGGTGACTTTCCTCCTGATGTTGCAGCAACAAAGCTACATAAAGAACTAGGTGATGTTCTTTGGTATCTAGCTCGCGTAGCTGCCGATAACGGTTGGGACTTGTCCGACGTAGCAAAAGCTAATTTAGATAAACTTGAATCTCGAAAGATTCGTAACGTAATTATGGGACAAGGTGGAGATAGATGAATATCGTTTCAGAAGTCCTATCTGACATTGACTTTATTGAGTATGACCCAGGCTACTTTACAGGCTTTGGTCAGGTGTCAACAATTTCATACGATCGAGAAACACAAGAAACAGTTATTGTAGACTCAGAGGGAAAGCCCTATAATGAACAAAAGAAACAGGCGATTGGATTTTATTAATGAGTGAATTCAGAACAGCATTCGGAGAAAATGTATTTCGATTTAAGTACGCCCAAGGTCCAGGGGACACCTGGGCTAAACTAGCTACTCGGCTAGTAGACGACGTTTGTGGTACTCGCGGGGGTACTATTCACAAGCTAATGTCAGACGATGATCGTAAGCAGCTTGTAGAATATATTAAGGATTTTAAGTTCCTTCCTGGAGGTCGTTACCTATACTACGCAGGCCGACCATATAAAGCCTACAACAACTGTTACCTTTTGCGTGCAGAAGAAGACACACGAGAAGAGTGGAGTGCAGTAACATGGCGTGCTATGTCATGCCTAATGACTGGTGGAGGTATTGGAATTGACTACAGTCGACTTAGGCCAAGCGGGAGTGCCCTACAACGAACTGGGGGAACAGCTAGCGGACCTATTCCCCTTATGTATGCCATTAATGAAATCGGCAGAAATGTCATGCAAGGAGGCTCAAGACGTTCTGCTATCTATGCAAGCCTTAATTGGAAGCATGACGACATTAATCAATTCCTCGCAGCAAAAGACTGGTCCCCAGTCGTAAAGGCACAAAAGGAAATAGACTTTAACTTTCCTGCTCCGTTAGACATGACTAACATCAGTGTAAACTATGATGATGCTAGTCTAGTTGGTGGCCTAGAAAATAATCCTATTTTCCAGAAGAACTGCCGTCAGGCTATGATGACAGGTGAGCCTGGCTTCTCATTTAATTTTGGTAATAAAGAGAATGAAACTCTACGCAACGCATGCACCGAAGTTACTTCAGAAGATGATAGCGACGTATGCAATCTTGGCTCAATCAATCTCGGTAATATTTCAAATTTGGACGAGTTCAAAAGTATCGTGTGTTTGGCGTCCAAATTCTTGGTGTGCGGGACATTACGAGCTGACTTACCATACGAAAAAGTATATAAGGTTCGTGAAAAGAATCGACGACTCGGGCTTGGCCTTATGGGTATTCACGAATGGCTCCTCCAACGACAAAGCAAGTACGAAGTAACGCCAGAACTACACGAATGGCTAAAGGTATATCAGGATGAATCTGAACGATCTGCAAATGAACACTGTGACCGCTTATACATTAACCGGCCAGTTGCTTACCGCGCTATCGCACCCACTGGTTCCATCGGAATCCTTGCTGGCACAACTACGGGCATTGAGCCACTCTTTGCAGTGGCATATAAGCGTCGTTTCCTCACAGAAGGAACCAAGTGGAAGTTCCAGTATGTCGTCGACGGCACTGCGCAAGAGCTAATCAAGAACTACTCAGTAGATCCTGATAGCATTGAATCAGCACTAGACCTATCTTCTGATTATGAACGACGACTCAAATTCCAAGCGGACATTCAAGATTATGTTGACATGTCCATTAGCTCTACAATCAATTTACCAGCCTGGGGAACTAGTGGTAATTCCTCGTCTGATGTTGAGCGATTCACAACGACGCTGGCTAAATACGCTACTAGACTCCGTGGATTTACCTCTTATCCAGATGGAAGTAGAGGAGGTCAACCACTTACCTCAGTCCCATACAGCGAAGCAGTAAAGCATAAAGACGCTGTGTATGATGAAGTGATTGACATTTGTGATATCACCAAAGGTGGAGTTTGTGGAAGCTAATGGCACCCCCTAAAAGATACCTAGAGTGGCCTTCCAATGTGAAGCAGCGTATGTACAATTACGAAGTACGCAACAAGAACTTCAAAGGTGAATGGAAGTATTACGAGATTAAGTTCATTGTAAAAAGTCCAGAAGAGTTTGGGGTTAGTCTACATAGTGCTAAGAAAATGGGTACTAGAGTTACTTCATACATCAATAGACACCTTCGTGAAGGAGGCAATGAATTTGGAGCAGTAACAGTTGGCTATACTTTTAAAGAAGTAGAAAAGCCAGACACATAAAAGAAAAGCCCGCCTTTCGGCGGGCTTTTTTATTTGTTGTAAATATCTTTAAGCTTAATGCTTACAGGCCGACCTTGACCTGGAGGCATCTTACTACCAGCATAAGCTCTGATAGCATCATACAAACCTGATGTATCTCCAACCTCCATGGCATCTTGAGCTTGGCCAGTGTTTACTTCACTGTTTCCAGATCCACCAACAACGTTAGGATTAAAGTCATAGTTATCCATAATCATAGGTTTACCTTGTCTATTCATATAGACACGATACTTACCTAGTAATGTTTCCATAACTTCATCTGGAGTTCTACCATAATCTGTAGACCTTTCACCAGTACCTTTTCCTGAAGCCGTATTGTAATCTTGATATCCAAAATTAGGATCTGCTAAATACCCGTGGCCCTGCTGTCGCAGCTTAAGCATTTTAGAGTTGTTAGTAAATTGATCATAGTCTTTATTCCACTTCAGCCACTCTGGAGTATATCTCCCTTTACTAGCCTCTTCATACCCATAAATAAAGTCTTTTGTAGCTTGACTAGCAGAGCCAGACGCAAGATCCCGCTTTGCTCTATCATACATAGGCCTTGAAGTTTCTAATGAAGTATTAACTCGATCTTGCCATTTTTTACTAAGGTAGTCAATTTCTTCTGGTGTTAGGTTACGTTCAGTAATAGGGGACCGATCGCCCCCTAAAACTGATTCTAGAAACACTCTACGATTAGTTGGTTGCTGCGCCCAAGTTTCTTGTGGAAACTTAGTTGCTAACCCCTTTTCAATTAACCAATCAAAAAGTCCAGACATATTCTTCCTTATTTATATTGGTCTAAGACCTGTTTGATTTTAGCTAGTCTGATTAGTTCCTCTGGACCTAACTTGTTAGCATTAACCTGAGCACGTTGCACACCTGTCAGATACTTCTGATAAATTTTCCGCTTCATGTCTCTATCCATGATGGACTTGCCATATAGCTTTGTAAAATCTGTATCGATTTCTTTAACTTTGGCAAGATCACCATTGGTAGCAGCATAAAAGAAGTCATCAACGAATGAAGTCTTTCTCTTATTAAGCTCCATAGAATAGGACTGTTGTTTCCAATCCATCGCTCTACTAGCAACCTCAGATGGAGTTTTAAATCCATACCGACGTAGGTTTTCTTCTTCAGGAGTTCTAGCATAAGCACCTTTCTGCTTATGTAGATCAGTTGTAGAATAGTACATACGCTTGTCACCAGCTTGAGTAGAAGTCTGGTCACGTAAGAAAGTAGTTTCAGCTAAACCAGTTAAGCCTGTAGGCATAACCTTAGACAGTGTTTCTGCTTGTTGAGTAGGATCATTAAAGTTAGCAGCTAAAGCACCAACAGAACCAATCTGCTTTGCAGCATCAATAATAGGACCACCAGGGGCAGTTAGCATTGAAGCGGCATCAGGAGCACCAACACGGCTATTCATAGACACACCTGTAGCTGTGGATAGAGCACCATCTACAGCAGTGGCACCAAAGTGCTCATAAGCCCATAGACGTGGATCAATGTTTCCCACCTTAGCAAATAAATGATCTGGTAGAATACCCTTGACAGCTTCCCAACCCTTTTCTAGATCCTGTACTCCAGGAATACCAGAAATACCAGCAACACCATACTGAGCTAACATCATCAGAGCAATAGGAGCTACGTTACCTTTTCCAGCTTCACGCAGGAAGTAATTAGCTTGTTGATAATAGTTGATACCATACGTTTGTAAAGTATTTAAAATATTACCAACGTTACCTAGTCTACTGAAAATAGGAGCACGCTCTGTTTCTCTAAAGTCACCAAGAGCTACGTTAGTTCTACGCTCTGCTTCCTTAAAGATTTCCTCATGAGAAAGCTTACCAGTCTGCTTAAGAGCATCAGAGAATAGAGTAAAAGCAAATGATCTAATCACAGCTTCGGGAGAAGATGTAGTTAGGTTTGCTGCTCTACCGATAGCTCCTGCTTGTAGTGGGGCTTCGTCAACGATTGATCTACCAGTAATGCCGTTAGCTTCAGCATACTCAAACATTTGCTTGTAGAAATACTCATCAGGAATACCTTTGAATAAGTCTACGCCAGCAAGTTGTTTAGCGTAGTGAGCGCCAGCCATGGGCACAAACAGAGTAGAGGCTACACCTAAAGAACGTAGTGGATTAAACATCCCATTCTTGTGCATCATGTCTGCTAGGTGAGGCATTGTGAATGCTAGCTGAACTAAGTTAGCTGCACCATAGCCTAGGTTCACTGCAAGCTTCTGAGTCATGAACCAACTCTTAGCTGCTTGAGTTCCACCAAACACTTGCGCAGGAGTAAATCCTAAAGCTCTGATGCCATCATTTACAGCGGTGGAAATAGCATGGTCGTTAGCACCAGTTGCAATCCGTAGCTGCTCTTGTAGGTAAGCTAGGTTATTAGGATGATTAGCTCTGATTGTGGGATCATTAAATACAGGAGACATTTTGTTAGCAGCATCCTGTAAAGACGCCCATTTAAACGAATCCTTTACATAGTCCATCTGTGCTTGCAAACCAGCACGAGACTCCTCTACGGGGTCCATTCCAGGACGATCTCCCACAAAACCACGAACGTTAGTTTTATCCTCAAAGTGCTTAGGCATCCCTAGAGAGCCATGTACTTTCTCTGCTTGGTTAGCAGCGTACCAATCCTGAATCTTTTTAAACTCTGGATTGTCTCTACCGATAGCATCAGCCATAATAGAGTATGCTTGCTCAACACTGCTTCGATTTGCTAGTTGCCTTACCTTCTTGATATCACCAGCAATATAGCCTGGATTATCCTGTTGTAAAGCAGCAAACTGATTACGTACATCACGCTCTGAGTTACCAGCTAGGTAGTACACAACCTTACCATCTTTGTCCATGACTGGCATCTTGATTTCACCATGCCACACTGAACTTAGATAGGCTTCATGCTCTGTTACTTCAGGTTTACCTTGTAGTCTACGACCATAGTTAACAGCCTCTAGTGCAGCCTTTTGTGCTTTACGTAGTTTAGAGTATGCAGCTAACTGCTTGGCACTATAACCAGCATCCCGCATCTGTTGCTCAGTGTATTGAGCACCACGGAACATTTCATCTTTCATTAGATCAAATAGTTCTGCTTGTTCAGACTTACTCAGCTTTCTAGCAGCATACTCAGCGCCCGTGTGGCCAGTAACATAGTTACGAACATTAAGGTCAGCCCGCTTTAGAGCATTACCAAGAATCTCAGATGTTGCAGCTACCCAAGGAGCACGTCCCTTGTAAGCACGCATAGTTCCACCAGCTTCAAGAGCATTATAGGCGTTGGTATCTTTTGTACCTTGAGCCATTTGAATGATCTTTTCAGCAGGAATATCTGTAAGGATACTCTTACCACTGATATGTTCATCACTAGTAACCTTACCTAGCAACTTTCTAGCAGCAGTATAGCCGGCTTTAACTGTGTTAATTATACCTAGACCTAGATCGTTTAGAATAGTTTGGCTACCACCTTGACCAAAACGATTATAGCTTGGAGAGCCTGTACCTGAGGATGGATTTTCTGGTAGAGAAAAATCAGCATTAACATCGTGACTTAGCATGTTAATACCAGCGTCTCTAGCTTCACCAGGAGGCATTGTATCAATAGCTTCAGTCAGGCTACGAGTCTGATCTAAAGCTGGACCTAGTTCATCACCCCACATATTCATCTGTAGAGGATTTTCTAAGTTCTGTGCTTCCATAGAAATGTCTGCTCTAATAGGCATACCGTTTTCGTCGATACGCATATTTGGCATACGTTCCATAGGATCGTTATTACCAAAGTCATTAAAGTCTAAATGCCCTTGAGCATTTGGATCTTCATTCATTCTACCAATTTGATCAGCAGAGGCATTAGCTTCGTCTACTAGCTTATTGTCAAATTGGTTTTGGCTGTATACATTTTTATTATCTGAAATCAAAGTATCATTAGCAATACCATTATCATAAGCAGTGCGTTGACCTTCTCTATCGTTGCGAGCAATAGCAGACTCAAGCATACCAGCTTGCTCTGCATTACGCTGTCTCTTCATAGCTTCTTGTAAAGCAGAAGCTTCAAAGTCACTTACAGGAGTTTTAGGTTCAACTTTAGCAGCTTCACGTAGAGCATCTAGCTTAGATGGGCCTAAAGTTTTTGGTTTATTTTCCCAACCATGAAGTCCACCAAAAGCCCCACCGGTTACACCAGCAACTAGTAGGTCTTCTGGATTAGTTTCAAATTGCTTTTTGGTCTTTTCTTTACTGGCAAGTTCTTGAATAATCTTTTTAGAAATGGCTTCTTGTAAAGCGTTTGAACCAGCACCAACACCAGCACGTAAAGGTAATGACGCCTGGGTTAGTCCAGGAATCAACATACCAACACCTTGTAGCAGAGAGTCAGTAACACCAGCAGTAGCTGCTCTGCCATAATATTCGCCACTCTCTTTAAAAGTTTTAGCTGTTTGAGCACCAGCTAAAGGAGCAGCAGGCATACCAACCAAACCACTAATTAATTTACCGCCAACACCTTGTTGCACCCTAGAAGGTAGTCCTAGTTCCTCATTACGAACTTTAGCTCTACGCTCATAGTCGTCCATGATTTGACGAACATTTTCATCACTTTGAGGAAAGGCGTATAAAGAAGAAGCAGCTAAGTCTACACTGTTTGCAGCGGAAGCAGCGCCTTGTTTAATGTCTTCCCAAACAGTAGATTTTCTTGGAATGTCGCCATACACAGGATCGTGATAATGTTGAGTAGGCTGCTTTGCTTGAACTCTACCAGCAGCGTGCTCACGCTTAAAGAATTCAAAAGCCTGTTCTTTTGTAGCACCCTCTGGCGCTTCAATTTCGTACTCTTCGCCTTTAGGCCCTTGAATTGTAAAAACTGGCATTGTTAGTCCTTATTTAATTTTAAAACCAGCGTAAGGATCTGCTACCTGAGGAGCAGGTGCTGTTCTAGTAGTAGGTGTAGTTCTAATGGGACTAGGCGCTACTGGAGTTAGCACAGGTGTTTCTGGAGGCTGATTAGTTTGAATACCCATACTACCAAGATCAGGAGTACCAGCGGCAGCAGCGCGAGCACGATCAATTGCTTCCATCTGCATACGCACGGCTCTATTAGCTTGCTCTAAATAAATTGCACGTTCTTCTGGTGATAAGCTAGGATCATTAGATAACTTCTCAAGTTGAATAGCACGGGCTTGCCAAGTTGTAGGGTCTTTAGCTTGCTTGCTATCTTTAAGAATAGCATTATGTGCTTGAGCTAGTCTTTCACGAAGTGCATTAGCAGTGGCAGCACGAGCATTACGTCCAGCCTCAAGCTCTCTCTGTACCTGTGCTCTAACAGAAGCAACATCAGTAGCTCCTTCGTTTTTAAGCCCTTGTAATTGATACTTTTGACTATTTTCTCTGAAGGATTTACCAGCATCAAGCACAGCTTGAGCGCCTTCTTTTGTAGACAACTGATCTAAAACTTCTTGTGGAAAACCAGAACGCTTTAATTGAATAGCTAAAGGATCTAGTGGGGATAGTCCACCACGAGCCACAGCAGTTTGCCCTAGCCCTTCAAAGTGACTCATCATTGCTGATAAGCCTTTATCATCAAAAGGCATATTCTGAGCTTGAGCTAGTAAACCTGGTTGCCTAGCTTTATCTAGTGCTAGCCCTAAAGCACCCTTATCTACTTCTTGTTGTTTGCTTTGAACTCGTAAAGGATTCATCTGCTGATCGTTCTGATGCGCTTGAATAGCATCAGCTAGATTTTGTGCATTGTTTGCACTAGCTTCATCTGATCTACGATAGCCCTCCGCTGTTTTAAAAACATTGGGGCCATCATAAAACATTTCAGATAAAGCAGGTTGTTGAACACCTAGCATATTAATCCTTACATAATGTCATAAAGACCGCGACCAAAAGAATAAAGATCAGAATACATCTTATTTCTTTCGTCAGACTTAGACGCAGTTAATTGCTGAAGCTGATGGGCATTACGAGAAGCTAGATCAGCAAGACGAGCTTGTAGCTCTACATTACGAGTACCATACTGCGATCTACGACCGCGTGCAGCGTCTTGTCTAAGTAGAGACTGCTGAAGTTGCTGAGAATAAGCAGAATTAGGTCCGTAAAGATCCTGTAGTTGTTTACCTTGGTTACTATACTCTTTTGAAGTATTATAACGATTGTAAATCTGACCTAAACCAGCGCCTAGTTGTCCGTAATCACGGCCAGTAGTTTGAGCGGGAGGTTGAGCAACACCATTAGCATTTTCTGCACTAGCAGCAGCACCTTGAGCCATTTGGCTACCAACTTGTCCACCTACGCCAGATAGTGCTGGATTAATAGCACCACCTATAACAGAGCCTAAAGCACCACCAGCTTGTCCAGCCAAAGCTCCACGAGGATTAGCAAACATATTGTATAGTCCGTAGGCAGCGGCAGCACCTGGATGCATTCTTGCAACTGCACCCATACCAAACTGAAAATACTTTTTGTATTTATTCCAGTAGTTATTTAGTTCGTCAGTCCAATCATACTTCTGACCAGTATCTTTAAATGTGTCATTGCCAGCTACTCGATCACTACCCATAAGGCTAGGACCAAATTGATCCTGAGCCACCATAGCTTTTTGGTCATACCATGGAACATACGAACTGCCAGAACTACCTGAAGTATCGCCATAGTTAAAACCTGGAGTAGTAGTATTAACTACATTACCAGAAGGAACAGTTGATTCTGTATCAGAAACATTTAAGCTAGGACGATAACCAGTCCCACCAAAAATGCTTGATAGACCTCCGGTATCGCTTGGAGAATCGTCACCCATAGTATGTCCTTAGTTATTAACCTGAAACGCCGATTTCGCCTTCACCTTGGATAGATAGTGCAGTCAATGCGCTTGCACCTCCAACCAAGAAGTCAGCAGCATCTAATCGAAGTTGTCCATACCAGTCAACATAGCTGTTAGCTGGAACAGACAAACCTTGACCGATAACTTCAGTACCGGCTGTGTTAGCACCAGTAGCACCTAGCCAGAAGCTACAGGTAGCAGCAGAGGCAGTCTTATTCACAATGCGAATATGCTTGAGAATAATATATGGTTGAGTCATAGTAAATCCAGTTGTTCCCGCAACAGAGGTAACGTTAGGATTTAGAATGTTAGTAGTTAGGGTTGTAGTCAGAGCTACAGGACCGAAACGAAAGATTTTATTAGCAGCCATGCTATTCCTTTAAAAATTACCAAACACCAATTATGATAAAACCAGGGCCGCCGTTTCCTCCGGCACCACCAGCAGTAGTTGTTCCAGCACCGCCGCCGCCTCCTCCAGAGCCAAAACCACCATGGCCCCCACGACCTCCGACACCGTTAGCAGCGCCACCGCCAGCGCCACCTCCTGCTCCCCCAGTGCTTGTCCAGCCTGTTTGTGGACTATAATACTCTATTCCATCAGCGCCATCACCACCGGTAGCACCTGTTGCTCCTCCAGATCGTGTAGGAACCCAAGAAACACCAGTAATATCGCCACCAGCTGATCCAGCATTAGCAGCAGTCCAGCCGCCACCAGAGTTTCCAGGACCTATAATTAGTCCATTAGTTCCCCAAGCTATAGCTGTAGGTGCTGTTGCTGTTACAGAACCGGCCGCACCTGCTGTGCCATTAGTGCCTGTAAATATACCAATAGATTGAAAAACACAGTTAGTTGTTGTTGAAGTTCCGGCACCGCCTGCACTACCACCTACTGTAGTCCCAGCACCACCTTGTGATCCACCACCAGCACTAAGAATAATATTTTGGTTATTAACCGTATTTGCACCAACAATAGAAATGACACTAGCATTTCCGCCAACACCAGCAGTTGCAGAAGCACCTCCAGATCCAGCCATACCTGGAGAAATATATAAAATATCTGGTAATAAATCAGCAGGAACTAGTAGTTTTTGTGTTGCTCCGCATCCCCCAGAACCACCACCACCTCTAACAGTAGCTGTAGCTCCGGCAGAGCCTCCTCCTCCGCCACCTCCAGCACCAATAGCTTGCATCCATACGAATTTAGCCCCTCTTGGTTTTTTCCAAATTTGCCAAAGATTTGAAAAGTTTCCTGGTCCTGGTCCTTTAAAAGTCCAAATATTTGCGTGAGTTGGTTGTGGAAGAAAAGTCCCGTACATTAATAATCACCACCAAAAACGTTTGCTCTCCAGGCTGTATTAACAGCAGGAGCCGCATGATTAGTTACTAAAACAGTTTCTCCTGGAGCTAATACTAATTCTAAAGGAATGCTTACCGGGAAAGTAGGACTTGTAGCGTTATCCGCAGCTACTGTAGCTAACTGAACTTCAGCGACTAATCTTGTATTAGCAGAAGTTGTTGCCCCACTTGATACAGAACTAATATACACTCTACCTACTGTGGCTGTTGTAGACGTTGGTGCTGTTGCAGTTGGAACCCAATCAATACGTCTTACATAGCTGCCATTAGTAGCATCAGCTTGAAAAGCAAGAAAAATATCAGTACCTACTGTTCCACCACCTTGAGAACTTGTATTAGCAGCAGTAACTAAAACAGATGAGTTTTTACCTACTCGAATAAAAATAGGATCAATATTACCAGCCATAATTTACCTTTAAATAAAAACAGATCCTTGCACACGAGCAGCAAGTCTACCGCGAGTTACAGTTGCTACAGCAGTTCCAGATGTACCTGATGGTCCAGGTGGCCCACGTTCACCTTCCTCACCATTTTCTGTTAAGAAGAATAATGCGGGACCTATTGGGCCTTGAGCGCCAGTAATGCCTTGAATACCCTGAGGGCCAGTTGCCCCTGTAGGACCAGGTGGACCAAGTTGCCCTTCATCACCTACATCAGCTTCAATAAAGATTGCTGGTCCTGCTGGACCCTGCGCTCCTGTTACACCTTGTATACCTTGAATACCACTAGTACCTGGTGGTCCAATGTCACCATCTAATCCAGGCTCTGCATCCATGTATATGGCTGCTCCTGGCAGACCTTGTGGGCCTATAGCTCCGGGCTGTCCAGGTGGGCCTGGTGGACCCATATCCCCTTGATCACCTTGTTCTGCTTCTAGATAAGTAGCAACTCCAGGTACACCTTGTGCTCCAGAACCGCCACCCCCTCCGCCAGTTGCTGCCCAAGTACCATCACCCCTTAGGAAGACAGTAGAGTTAGCAGTACCAGTTCCTAGCTTAGATGTTGGTAGTGGTGTCTGAGTTAATACGTTGTAATCAGCTAATGTTAAGTGATACTTTTCATTAACAGCACCGCCCTGAACTGTTTGTAAATCATTATGTAGTCTGGTAGGAATGTCTGTGATATTCGCACCAGCTTTATTTACATTAGCCCAAAGAATGTTGCTTTGACTGTTTACAAACTTTACTAATTTTACATACCAGTCAATCCACCCATAGGAATTGGGTGGATCATTAACCGGTGCTGGTGGAATAATATCAGCCATATATTAATTATTATAGTAAGGGATTTTTACTTGAGTTGTTCCTACATGTCCAATAATATAGCCTAATGGATTTGCAGGCAATGCAGTTGCAGCACCAGCCGCGCCAACGGTTGTGGCCGTTGTAGCCCCAATAGTAGTGGTTCCAGTTAACCCAGCAGAGGCAGCGTTTGCTCTAATATTCCCACTAGAAGTAACACCGGATTGAATTAAGGTAATAGTTGCGCCAGTTGTATTAACTAATTGATTTGTAATTGCTCCACCAGTGGTTCGATAAACCGGGGCAATGATTACTGGGTTAATGAGGTTGCCACCAGGTGCATCAATGTTTACGGCATTAGTCACTGTGAAGTTTGTTGCCGCGTGAAAATTTAGCCCTTCAATAATAGGAGAATCAATAATGCCGGATAAATGTACTCCATTTGTCACGGTTGTTGCGCTTGCTGCCGATGAACCATCTCCAAATTGAAGGCTGCGAATTCTAGGAGCATGTACTACACCTGTTGAGTTATTGATAAAAACAAGATTGGCAATTGTACCACCTGATCCAATGCTTGCAAGTACATCTTCAACGACAAGGCCCGTCATCTGAAAGCCCCCTGGACCGTTGCCTACGTTGACGCCGACGCCGGCTGTTACCGACGAATCCCACTTCCATCGGCCGCCTTTGATCTTCAGGCCGCAATCGTTGGTGCCACAGTCAATCATCGTGTTGACGCCAACCAACTGGTTCCAGTCGCACCCGAAGAACGACATATCACGATTCAAGAATGTCGTGCTGCGCGAGTTCAGGTGTGCCGGGTTTGCGTCCTTCAAGCGCACGCCGTAGAAATTCAGGTTCGCGCAACCTTGCGGAACGATGGATCCATCGGTCGCACCACCCGAGCCGCAGCGATTCAAAATGCCGCCGAAGAAATCGACGTTCTCGCAGTTGAGAAGGTAAACACCACGGTTCGCCGCAAAGTCGGTGACGAAGTTGATCGCGTAGACCTTCTGGTAGCCACTCAGCGCGAGCGACTGAGCGCACGAGTAGACCGAGACGTTTTCAAAGTAGGACGCGGTACCTAAATATCCAAAAATTCCAGCAGAAGGCATGGACGTCCCAGTATTATCTTTTCCTGTGCCAAGGAATCCTTCAATATAAACATCCCGCACTGTTAATAGTTGAGGAGCAAAGCCTGTTCCGGCTGTGTTAATAAAACTAATAGCGTTCCCATTACCAGAACTTCCAGTTAAACTATTACCTAAAAAACTAATACTATCTAAAGTAACACGTACAGCAGATGTTGCATTAATTTTTAATGTAGGTTCAGAGGCAGCTCCTACTACAGAAGCTTTAATAATAGAAATACCAGGCCCATCACCTAATAGTTTAATATTAGATAAATTATTAATTGTAATTGTGGTTACTTTATATGTTCCGGCTGGAAAATAAATACTTTTACCAGTAGAAATAGCATTAGTAATTGCATTAGTGTCATCTGCAATACCATCACCAACTGCCCCAAAGTCTTTAACACTTACATTTTCTGAATATGTTTTTCTATTAACATCATTAAGCCAAGCAGAATCAATAACAGTTCCTGCTGTAAAAGTTTTGCTTGCCATTTTAGTGTGCGCCTATATTAATTTCTAGTTCTAGATATCTCATACGAATAGGATAATTATCCTGATAGAGTAATCTAAAACTACGGTTTCTAAATCTACCAGCTCTGTGTGCCCTAGGCATATTTAGGAACACATTAAGTGTTGCAGTTCCTGTAGGTCCATCAGCCCAGTCGTTATCACTCCATTGTAGAGTAAGGTTACTTGTTCCAGTTACTTGATACCTGTCAGCAGCTAAACTAACACGATTACATGTTTTCCAGTTAACAGAACCAAATAAATTATCTTCAGTTGTATAAGAACAAATGAAGTTTGTTCCCTTATCATTATACACTAATGGAGATAAAATGTCAATAGTATTGCTACCATATACAGCGATGTATTGACCACCACCAAACTTTGCCCAAGCAGCCTCTGGTCTAAATAAAGTATCTCCAGCAGAACGCCATTCATACCACATACGTTCTTCTAAATCATAGATCCAAGTAATGTCTGTAGTAGTTAGACAATAAAATTGGTGTCCATCAACAGATAGAATTACACCGTTGGAATCTGGTAAAACTCTACTACCGCTAAAGCCAGTAGTTGCTGTTGGTTGGATAGTACGCTCAACAACAGCATTGGAAATTTTATCTACCTTAAAGTTTTCCATTAGGTAGACAGCAATGTTTCCATTTTTATCCTGGCCAACAAAGAAATGTTTATCTTCTGTTTGTGCATAATCACTAATGTAGCCAATACTCTTATAACCAGAATCATTTCTGGTTAATGGAGACCCGGTAGCATTAGCTGCATCCCAAAAAATCTCCATAGAGTTAACGCCCATAGCAACGATATAGTTTTTGTTTTGAAACAAAGCTACAAGCACATCACCAGACATTTCAGCATCCAGATCGTTGCCTACTGTCCAAGTATCAAAAGTGTCGGCGTCACTATTATAAATAGTATTACCAGAACTAATAAACACATAGCCATCAAGAACAACAAATCTAGGGTTGTGCGGGTTAGGTAAGTCAGGATCTACTACAGCAGTACCAGACACAGCACCTACACGTAATTGATAAGATACTAAGTTTACTCCATCACTAAATAGGACATAAACTTGACCAGTAGATTTCCTATAAGACTGAAAACAAACTATACCAGAACTAGTAGATAAAGTAAAAATATTTAGTAATGTAGCAGTACCTGAAATATAAGCATATACTTTAGTACCTACTGCCCAAAAATAAATATCATCTTGCTCATCGTAAAAATATCCACGAATAGAATCAGTGCTGCTTACTTTGCTAAGACTTGCAGTAGTAGCAGATAACCCCGGACGCTTTGCCAAACAAACTTCTCTCTGTTGGTTTTCCTGAGAAATCCGATCATAGTAGAAATTAATAATATGGCTGTCTCTGCGAACTGTGTTATCTGCGCTACGCAGAGTTGATGTAGCATCAAACTTTACTTGTACTGTTCTATAAGTAGAGTTTTGTGGGGTGTTACTAAAAGCCAAAATATTACCTCATTCTCATTTCTGGTTGAACAAATAGCGAGGTATCTTCATCACCATAACCTTGAGCTTGATCTAAATACATTTTAGCTTCTGCTTTTAATTGTTGGCGATCCATTAAAGGAACACCGTATTCAGGTGACAAGTTTACCGCAAGTTCGTAAATAATGGCATCAGTCCAATACGCTGGAAAGTCAGGAGTATCTGTAGAAGATACAAACCCATCAAATTCTTTTTGGTATACAACAGTTAATGTTTTTGTTGATACTGCTCCAGAATCCGGTGCAGGCCAAATTGAAAGTGTTCCATTTTCCAGATTAGGATTAAAAGTCCAGTGGACAGGAGTACCAGTGGTAGTAGTAGGCAGTCTGTTATAATCATAACGACTTTTATTAATAAGCTCATACTGAGTTCCACCGGTAGTATCCTTTAAAACTACTTGTGCGACTTTAAGTGAATTAGGAATTGTATAATCTTTAGTAGATAATACTAATGTAACAGGTAGTTCAATCCTTTTCCATAGAGGCATACCTAAAGTAGCAAACCGTAAAACAATGTTGTTTAGAGCTTGAGTACCATTAGTATATGCCTCAGTGGAAGGAGTTTCACCTTCTGCTAGCACACCACACTTACGCAGTGCTGCTTTAATTAGATTATCTCTATTAGATTCGTATGATGTGTTTGCAGATGTAGTCATTTATCCAATTCTCCAATTGGTTCCATCACTATAGACTGGAACAATATTAGCACCACCTCCAGCTACAACTGTACCAAATGTGGTTGTAGTTGCATCAGTAACTAAGAATCTACATTGTGTATAAGTTGATGCTGAAGGTAAATTTGCTACAGTAGAAAAGTCAGTCTTAAGAAATTTAGACCAACCCATATCTCCTGTATTTTGAGTTCCACCTAAATTATTTGACCTTTTCTTAATAGAGCCTGTCCCAACAATATTAATAGGATTTGTTGTATGTAAGTTTACAAAAATATTGTCAGATACTGATTGTGCAGCAGAATTATTTCCAATATAGACACCAAATGTAGTTGCTTGACTTGTACTGGCAATACAATGATTTCTTTCAATAACTGCGTCATTATCGTCCGATTGAATGTACCCACCAGAAACAGTCAAAATGTCCTTTACATTATTTTCTACAATATAAGGTCGAGAAGATCCTACAGTATAAATACCTCTACCTGAACAACCAGAAACAATATTTAAAGACGTAATAGGATCGAAAGCAATTACAGTAATTCCTACACCACCTGCGCTGCTAACATAGTTTCCTTTAACAATTGTATTAGTACCGAACTGAGAAATCCCGCCTGAGTTAGCATGATCAAGAATTTTATTATCTAAAACACTAACATTAAAGCAACTAGAATGTACATAAATACAAGGGACAGCGGCAGTATTACCACTAAAACTACAATCTCTAATTACACCTGCGGTTACAGCAGGAGAAGTAGAAGGAAACCTAACAATACCCTGTACAGAAGCTGTATGCCCTCTGATAGAACATTTACTAATAACAGTACCTGTTGCTGCGGCTGTAATAGCACCATCAGTATTTGTATCAAAAGAACAAGCGTCAATCCAAATATCTACTCCAGTAGATACAGAACTAGTAATAACTCCTCTACCTACGTTTCCAGAAAATCTAGCTCCCTGAATAAGAATAAATGCATTGCCTGGTGTGGAAGCTCCAACATTAGATTCAACATCAATGCCAGACTGAGGAGAGGTTCCATTAGTATTTGTAAAAGCACCGCCAGAAACAACAATGTTATATCCATTAATAATGGACATACCTTGTCTCCAACAGTTGTCTGCCGTACAATCAATAAAATAACCATAGCGAACAAATGTTGTTGTGTCGGTAGCTGTAGCAGTATTTAAAATAAATCCATCAACTACAGCATTAATAGAGCGTACTCTTTCAAACACAAATCGTTGGCAAGAACGTAATTCAATATTGTGTGCAGCAACTTCAACTGGTGTTCTATTAGTTCTGTTTCCGTTTACAGTTAAGTTTTTAACTGTAAAATCATTACAAGTTCTAAAAGACAAAAGCTCTTTACCAGAAGAAACTGCCATACCATTAGCAGCAATAATTGTAGCACCTTGCCCATCAATTTCAAAATTAGATAAATTCTGAATGTAATTATTAGAGTTTACTTTAATAGTTAGACCACAAAGTTCTACTTTTGTACCGGTTGTAATAGTAGACAGTAACAAAGCAAAAGCAGCAGTATCATCAGTAACACCATCACCAGCAATTCCATAAGTAGGGTCATTTGCTCTAATTGTTTTACCAAAAAACCCTTTTCCATTATAAATGGAATCATTAACATCATTTAGCCACGATGCTATAATAGGTGTACTTCTATCAATAAAAGTAGTGTCTGCCATTAAGTTACTCCAGCAATAGAGAAACCAGCGATTGCAATGGCAGCAATGCTGCTAGTAGCTGGCTTATACAATTCAATTAATTTTTCAACAGTGGCACCGTTGCCATCTGCTTTAGAACAATCAGCAGTACCATAGTCAGCCAATCCAGAAGAAGTCCAGTAGTCGCAAGACAGTTCTGTAAATACATCACCTGGCCGGTCCCTAATTTCTGGTACTGCTAAACCTGATTCTCTAACACGAATGTACTTTTGTGGGTGGTCAGTTTCAAAGTCATCTTTACAAACAATCAGGCCATCCCAACGTTTACGGACTTCATTAAACTTAAACTTACCACCACACACATCACAAATAATGTTATGAGAACCCTTTTTAAAATAGGTTCCTGGCATTATTGATCCTTAATATTCATTACCCTATCAAAACGTTGTTCCATTTTGTCAAGACGACTCCAAAGCTCTGCTTTGAATTCTTTAAAATCTTCTTTACGGAAATACGTTTCATGGATTTTTGTATTATCGTCTTGTAGTTCCTTAATACTATCCTTTAAGGAATCCATCTGTGTTTTACCTAACCACATGACAAGCCCCATAAGTCCAGTAATAATCCACTCAATAATTTGTGCATCCATGACGAGCACACCTTAAGCTGCGAACAGAACAATGCCTGTCGGTGTACCTGTACCTGTGATTTGAACAGTGATTCCATTTTCTGCACGGATAGGAGTCACTAAAGCTAGGCTGTTTGCACCAGTGTTAACAGTAGCAGTTAGTCTAGCAAGAATAGTGCCTGAAGCTGCGGAAGCATTGTCAAACACAGTGACAGTTGCAGGGTTTACTGAGTCACTAATTGCGATTAAACCACTAAGAGTATTAGGACCAGCAGAAATTACAGTAGTACCTGCACTTAATAGTCCACTTGATCGAGAACGTCCACCCATATTTTTCTCCAATAAAAAAGCCCTCCGAAGAGGGCTTTACAGCCCACTATAACAAATTAAACTGTGTAGTAAACTGTTACGTAGGCTAAACCAGTTGACACACCTGTACCAGCTACAGTAGAAGTAACAATAATGTCACGACCAGTAGGCCAGTTAGCAGAAGTAGGATCGGTTACGTTACCAAGACCAAGGCTGCCCCATACAGTAGTGACTGAGCCCGCAGCTTGGACGTTAATATACTCGATACCTGTACCACCCTTTTTACCGATTGAAATAGTAGGAGTAGTACCGTTAAAGCCGGTAACTACTGATACTTGTACGGCAAGAATAGTAGCTGCGCCACCAAATCCAATTTGATCCTTTGCTGATGCACCGTCATTACCATTTACAGCAAAAGATTTCACCATTAGTGATTTTGCTGTAGGGGTAGAATAAGTTACACCTTGGGGACCAATAGGAGCATTATAATAAATCATAGATGCTCCTTAGAATTAAGCGCCTGGGCTACCGTAGATACCGCGTGGATCAGTCCAACCGAATGAATAACGAGCAGTAGCCTTGAACTTAGCGTTCTCGGTATCAAAGTCATTATCCATATCAAAAGCATCTGCACGGCGTTCAAAATACTTCATGCCTTGAGGGGCATCAGTACGAATGAACCAAGCATCTGGGTCAGTTAGATAGTGGTTAACCACTACTTCGGGAACCATACCTAGAGACTTCATTGCGTTGATATCATTTGAATCAACACCAGGACGACCATCTGGAGCAAGCAGACGCTTGGCTTCAAAGATGTTCTGACGAGCAATGACTAGAGTCTTAGGACGGATGCTGATTAGTAGACCACGATCATTGGTGAAACCAGCGATATCAATCATAGCCTGCTCAAGAGCGGCTTCTGAAAGGTCAGCAGAAACTGGAACTAGGTTAGACCAAGTGCCACCAGCAAAGTTAGGGTGTGAAGCGTTTACAAGTGAAACACCATCACCACCAACATAGCTGGAGTTAAATGCACGGTTGTAAACGTTAGCAGCAACAATTTCCTTGGTCTGACGCATAGAGAAAGCAAGACCTTGGGCCTTACGCTGACCTACGATGTCATACTGATCGTCTTCCATAATCTCGCGTGTAATCACGAAGCCTAGAGCATAGACAACGTGGTTATAGCGAGTAATGAACGATTGACGCTCAGTGTCATAGCTAATAGGAGAGCCTTCGCCCTTGATATTAGCAAGACCAAATGAAGTTACGCCAACATCTTCTTCAAACTGACGAGTTGACTTAAAGGTATCGAATAGCTTAGTATATTCAACTGGATATTCGTTGTAGGCCTTACCGTACCAAGCATTAACGCCTGGCCATAGGGCCTTTGCAAAACTGGAACTAGCAATAACTGACATAGTTTACCTCTTAAAATTAGCTACCAGCAGTGTTGCCAGAGAAGTTATTAGTGTTCAGAGTAACTAGAAGTTTCCAGTTAGCTGAGTCAGACATGTCCTGGTCAGGACGCTGAACAACACCAATAATCTTTAGGGGCAATGTAGCGGTAGTGGCTTTGGTAGCCATGTCTGCTTGCATAGCAGAAAGACCAGTAGTGGTTGAACCAGCAGTAAAGGCAAGGCCAACGTTTAGGCCGATATCTGCAACAGCAGTAGCGGCATTAGCTTGAACTTCAAATACTTGATCTGGATCAGAAAGAACAAATAGAGTAGCAGCAGTAGAAGCTGCACGATAACCACCAGGGTTGTTTAGGTTGCTGTAGTCAGGAATACGACCAACAACAACACCAGCAGGTAGATCAGTATTAGCAGTAGCACGAGTAACAGCTTGTAGGCCGTTAGCATCAGCAGTACCAGCACTCTTAACTACATCACCAACAAATAGAGCGGTAGCATCGGAAGCAAGAACTGCAAACTGTTCTACTTGCATTGGACTGCCACCAGCAGCCATACGGCGAACTGGACGCAGACCGTTTGCACGGGAAATGTTTGGCATTTAATTCTCCAAAAATTTAACTCCCTCGTTTAATGGTAACGTTACCAGTAAAACCAGAAGCATCTTGTTTAATTGTGTCTTCTAGTTGGTTTACACGAGCTTGCTTTGAGGCTTGATCTTCATCATACCATTCTTGCTTAATTCGCATAACGTAGCCTTTCATGCCACCACCAACCGAGACTTGCGCGTGGGTGCCCTCGGGAGAAGTCGAATTGATTCGCTTATCTCCTACTTGGACAGTAGAAGCATCCACAAATTCATATCCTGCGTCTTGTAGTTGTTGAATACGATCACCTGTATCGTTAACTACACGATAAATATAGCCGGGCTCTTTGCCCTTAACAGTCAGGATATTGCGTTCCGTTACGGGAACACGAGTAGTGCGGGTTGTTCTATTTCCGCGAGTAGGACTAGTCATATCAAATACTCCCTTGAGTTATCGAGTCTTTTTTAGCTCTGCAATGTATTCCTGTTCGGACATTGCACCAGCACGCACGAGCTTTCGCATGATTGTTCGTTCGTCATCTGTTAGCTGAAATGAATCAGCTTTGCCACCCGAACGAGCGGGGGATTCAACAGCTTGAGGACGAGCAGCTTTTTGGTTTTGGAACTTGTGAGCAAATTCCTTTTTAACTTCACGTTCTACCATTTGTAGCACTTGAGAAGGAGTGTGACCTTCTTGTGCAAGTTCAATACCTAGCTTATCAGCATATGCACGCATAGGCTTACTAGTATCATACCAAGGATTTTTATCCATCCAGGCAGTAAATTCAGGACTAATGTCACGAACTGGTTCAGATTGTACTGACTTTAGTTCTTTATCAAACTCTTCCTTTTCTTCCTTAACTTCTTCAATACGCTGTTCAAGTTCTAGGAAGCGTTCAGTTTCGCCTTCTACTAGAGCTTGTTTACGGGCATTTTGCAGAGCTTTTAGAGCACGATCATACTCTACCTCTTTCACGCGACTGTGATGCGTTTTAAGGGCATCTAGCGCAGCCTTTACAGCCTTAAGTTCTTTGGACTGATGTTCGATTTTAGAGAACAGCTCACCACGACGAACAAATTCAGGGGCATCAATAAAAGCATCTGGATCACCGTCAAACTCTTCACGAGGACGCCAACCTTGTTCCATTGCTTTCTGCTCAACAGCAGAATATGACTTTTCTTGAGTTTGTTCTTGTGACTCAGTACCGCCAACATTGTTTAGTTCTTCTGACATTTAAGCCTCCTTAATTACTGCAACTACATCCATATCATTAAGGATGCCAACAGTTTCGTTAGTCTTGGGATCTTCAATTAGCTTTGCTGCAAACTTAGCAAACAAAACAGTATCCCCAACAGAACACCAGGGCTCTTGAGAATCAGGCCAGCAGTCTGGGCCAACTGCTAGTACAATTGCTTTATCAACAGATGCGTCTTCACGCTTTTCGTTTGGTCGTACAATTTCTAGACCAGCACGCTTTGCTTGTGCGTATACATCGTCAATTTCTTCAAGTGTAAATGGCTTAATTACAAGCCGGTGTCCACATGGAATTACAGTCATTCTAAGTCCTCAACGCTAATGTTAAGAATATCTTTTACAGCGGCAATATATCCAGCATTAAACCTATCTTGTAGGCTGTCTTTACCAGCTTCGTCCTGTAAAATTTCAGTTAAAGATTCCAGTCTAAGTTTTAGACCTAGCATTACCGCTTGGGTGATGCTTTGTTCCTGCCAGTCGCGGAACTCTTGTTGGCTTGTTGCTTCGCTAATAGCACTTTCTCCTTGGCATGCTGCATGGCTTGTTCATGCATTGTTTGTTTGTTTGCAATAGTCTGACCAGCTTGAATAACTTGAGCATGAGTCTGTGCCATTCTCGCATTATTCTTATGACGCATTTCTTCAGCATTTGCAGCTAGCTCTAACTGCTTATGTTGCATTTCAATTGCATGTGTTTGTGCTGCCATTGCTAGTTTAGTTTGAGCGGTTTGTTGTTCTAGGTATGCTTTTTGTTGCTGACCTTCAGCTTGCATAGCTAGTTTTTGTTGCTCAAATTGGCCCTTCATTTGAAGTTCCTGAACCTTAGGATCTGGAGGAGGTTGTACCTGTCCAGTTTGCTGTACTTCTTGAGAGAAAAGCTTTTCGTAGTTAGGCTGCTCTTGCGCCTCTAGAACTCTACGAATAACTTCTACTGGGTCTAGAATACCAGTAGGTAGAAGCTCAAGTAGCCCTTGTGCTTTCATAAGCTTTTCAGTACCGGTTGGGGTACTAGGATCAGCAGCAGGGCAAACGTCATATGATTCTTTATCAAAATCGTTTGGACCAATCTGATCATCAATAACAGCAGAATATTTATTTGGATCTAAATAGACTCTATTAAGATCATAAATCTTTTTGAATTCACTGCGCAGGGAACGGTATACTCGCTTATACACCGCTGTAAATACTTTCATTCCCTGTTCAATTGTAGCCATTGTTGTGGTAGCAGGGGTGTTTTGCCCAGGCATTTTACCCACAAAAATTTCTGCAACTGAAGCAAGCTCCTTGCCAGAGGTAATTAAAGACCCCATAAGCTGAAACAAAACATTGCTTGGTTCTTTGGCAGGAAGAGGAACGATCTGCTTACGAAGATCGTCAGCGGTGCTATTAACAGGTTTCCACTCACCAGGTTGCCAGCGAGATTCACCCATTTTGAGTTTTAAGCCTTTACCAAGGAATCCACCTTGGAGGTTACTTAGTGTACCAGCGTCAATTAGCTGATTAATTAATGTGTTTACAGATTCATTAAGTGGGCCAAGAAGAAGCCCAAAACCAACATCATAAAAACCGCCATCGGGATTAGGGATAAATCCAAATTTCGTGTAATACTGAATCGGTTCAATACGGACGAGATCACCATCTTCATTAGTGTAAATCGTATCTTCATCGTAACGAGCGACGATTCGTAGGACTTGACCAGACGTTCTTTCAAACGTGACAACATAAGGTTCGGCATATCCATCCTCATCTAAATCAAGGTAAGTATGCTGCTCAATAATTTGATATGGAGTAGCTTCGTCTTGTTGTACTGCGTGGTTTAGCTTTTCAGGATCAGGAATAGGATCACCTAGCTCTACGTCTAGGTAGGTCTTACCCATCATCTTTTCTTTTACTAGGCGCTTAGATAATGGAATAATCTCAGAAACACGTTCTGCTGATTCCAAAGACTTAGCCCAGTAATTTACTACCAAGTTCTCTGGTAGTACAAGTTCGGATACGTTTTGCTTTAAAACAGGGTTGTAATAAGTCTTTTTAAATACTGTACCGATAATGGGAAGCATCATTAGAAGCTTATCCATGTCTTCTTCCCAACACTGCATTTCATACAGAACTTGGTAAGACATAAACATACCAATACGTTTGGCACGCTCTAACTTAGAACCATCATTATCTTTGCCTACAACATTAACCTTTACAACGTCACCATTAGATGGGATTAGTGAAGGATAAGCTCTAGCATTAAACTGCATAGCGGCAGTTGAAAGAAGAGGATATTTAACGTTAGCAGCTTTAGGCCAAGGCCAGCTTTTTTCTTCTCTTACTTGTAGTGCTAGCTTAGTCCAGTCTTTTAGATTAGATTCCCAATCTTTACGCGTAGTAATATCGTACTCAAATCCTTTAGCACACTCAGAACCAATGTCTTTAAGCTTTTGTTCGTCTAAGGTATCAGCAATATTCTTTGCTTCTACCATTGCGCGAAGACTAGTACCCGCAGACTGTGGATCTAAACTATTATTCAGTGGTAAATCCATTATTTTTCCTAATATTAATTTTTGCAGGAATTACCTGTAAATTATTCCAAACATGAAAACCAGAAACTTTTTTACCACATAAAGGAATTATATGATCAACATGCCAAGAAAACCCAGTAGCTTGTTTTCTTAATTGTGTTAAATGAGAAGCTTCTTGACTAACAAAATCGGTTAGTTCTTTGTTCCAAGAAGCATATCCTTTTCTAGCACGTCTTTTCATTTCATTTTTATTTTTAGTTGCTCTTAACTCTTCTTTAGTTTTTAAAACCCTTGGCTTTTTCTTTGTTTTTTCATATCTATTTTTAGCTTGAATTCGTTCTTTTTCTTTTAAAGTTTTACCATGACGCTCTAAGCGTCGTTGGCGTTCTGCTTTAGAATCACGTTTTCCAGTTTTTCTCCAAGCTTTTACTTTTTCTCTAGAACAACTTAAACAAATATTATCTATTCCAGATTTAAAAATTTTGTTTTTAACAAATTCTGTAAATAGTTTTTGTACTTTACAAATACGACATGCTTTAATATCCACACACTTGGCTTCTACCGGATTCCCCAATGTTTCGTTCATATTCATCGGCATAAGCCTCGTCCTCTTCCTCTTGTTTAGTAGGAGCTTCAATCATTGTATCTAGTAACATACCCAAATAGGCAAAAGAGTCTACTTGGTCATCGTGCTTAGACCGTGGAAACGTACAAAGTTCGTCTTCAAAGTCTTGATACCAGTCACCAGCTTTGTTAAATTTGACTCCAAGAGCACGAACTCGTGCCTGAATTGACCTAGCTCTAGCAATTTTGTCCTTACCACCGTGTTTTAACTTGACTAAATTGGGAAAAATCCCTGTTTTAACCATTTCTTCACGTAAAAAAGGACCAATTGCCTTAGAAACTTGCATTTCTTCGATACCAAACGCTTCAGGTTTGTACAAATTTTCTAATGTTAGGATCATATCCACAATTTCTCTACCATCTAAGCGGTCACGAATGACTTCTTTGATATGTAGCATGCGGTTTTCATCCATACCACCGACAACAAACACTGTATAGTCAGCATGTTCAGATTCAGAAATCGCTAAGTCGGCTGTAATGTAATAGTTTAATTTCTTTTTCTTGTCTTCTTCAGTCATGTGAACAAAGTCACGACGCTTAAAGAAGGCAACTGACTCATCAATTGGAATATTAAGATATTCCATTGAGTAAACATCAGGGATACCTTGTTCAAAATACTCCTGGCGCTTGTCAAGAAAGTAATCTTTGTCATATCTTTGTGGCCAAAGAATGTCAGAAAAGTCATCAGTGTGGGCTCTGTATTTAACAGAGATCCAACTTCCTCGTTTTGTAGTATATGTCTTTAATGGGGTAACTACCGTACCTTTTTGATGTGGTTTAGGCATGATAGATTCTAACATGCTATCACTATGTAGAATTGTACCTACATATCTAATGACACCATTGACAGATTTACAAGGTAGTAAAGCACCATAAAACCAACGCCTAAATTTTTCACGACGTTCTTTGTTCATAACGATTTCATCGTTTTCAAGGTCGTCGCAAACAATAAGATCAGGTCGTTTATTATTCCACTTTAAACCGCGAAGCTTCTGTTCTGCACCCTTAGCCTGAATACGAAACATGTGGCCATCTTCACATGAAACAATAATATCATCTTCAGTATCTTTAATAAACTCTTTAACTTTAAACAGATTACGTACCTGTTCGTTTTCAGCAAGGGTTTGTTTGATATCGTTAAGGAACTGAGAAGCCTGGGATACCGTGTCTGAAACAATCAGCACATAACTACGTTCACGAAAAAGCACCGCAGCCAATGTATACGAATACGTTAGTGCAGTGCTTTTAGCATGGTTACGAGGAGCAGAAATTGCTACCTGTGGATGTTTTTGACAAAATAAAGACCACCACTCGTAGTGACATTCTGGAGAGTCAGACGCAGCATCAAAGTTCTTTTGCAGCATAGACTGCGAAAAGCCTAAGATTACGTCTGGAGTTAAAATCATTTCGCTGCTACGCCTTGAATTTTTTCAACAGTACGTAGACCACCTAGACCTAACATGCCCATAAGAATAGGCATCATTTCCATTAGGTCAGCAGGATGTAAGTCTACAGGATAGCCAAAAGCTTTGGCAAGAAATACTGCAACTGGTAAACCAATCCAATTCCAAGCGCAAGCTGAACCGCAAACCCAACCAATAAAAGGACGCCAACCAGAAACAAACACACTTGGGTTTTTAGCCTCTTCTTTGTTTGTGTCCAGCTGTCCTTGAATGATCATGACAGCGGCAGCCATTTGCTGCTTCTCTTGTTCAGTCTTGTTTGGAAAGAATCGATCAATTAGACCGGAGGCTAGCTCAGCTACTGTGCCAAGACCTGTTACGTCAATCCCCATAAGTCCACTCTCCTGTGAGCATTTGCTTGGCTAGTCTAGCAGCACGTTTAGGAGTTTGCTTTGCCCACAAGCTTTGTAGCATTGCGGTAGCAGCCTCTACGTATTTACCTGTGCGGATTAGTTCAAGCGTATTCTTAAATTTTAAAAGTCCAGAAACACCTAGTTGAAAACTCATGTTAAGTAATACACCTTGTCGAGCTTCATCAAGATCGTTAAGCCAAGGAATAGACTTACTAAGATCTTCTAAACGATCATCAAGATCGTTGTTAAACAGGTATTGAATTTCGTCTGGACGTAAACCACAGCCTGGAACTTTAGGGTCAATTAGACGACCAATACCAATAGTTAACAGACCTAAAGAATCTTTGTATGCTGTAGATACAACACCTTCATCACTTGTTAGTTGTTTTGCTAAGTTCTGATAAAGCACCTGGATACTCCACATGAATTTGAGTAAGATCAAAAGGATTTACCCAATGACGAGCAAACCAGCGGGAAAGCTTTTCACGCCAACCACCATCGTTTGCTAGTCGATTTAAACGTTCAGTTACTGTTAGTTCTTGTGGAACATCAGCAAATAAAAACGTAGCAATAAACATATTGAACAAAACGTCAACAATATAAAAACTTAGTGCTACAGGCCCACAAAGGACTAGGCCAAGTTTAGAAAGACGTTTCTTTTTGTAAGCATTAACTGCGTTAATTGCTGCAAGGTAAAACACAAAGAAAGCGTAGATAATTACAGGAATGTAAAGGTAGTTCATTTTCCAGACTTACTCCGTTGGCTCTTCATTGACCCGTTCGAGTTCCGCGAAAAGCTCCTGTTGTTCGTTGCGCTCACCACTCTCAGATTGCTCTTCGTAGTCGTCCCACCCTTGCTCAGAGGAACTTTGTGATCCACGTCCTTCCCATCCCCCTTGTGAACTTTCCCAGCTTTCTCCATCGTCGCTCTGGCTGAGTTCCGCTCCGCTCGATCCTTGAC
>Ga0213917_1000045_pt1 | contig 40381 bp, 66 predicted proteins | sample McNCre117MG_FD_161051 | JGI IMG/M metagenome (GOLD analysis project Ga0213917, IMG submission 161051) | Freshwater microbial communities from McNutts Creek, Athens, Georgia, United States - 1-17 MG | ecosystem: Environmental > Aquatic > Freshwater > Creek | place: USA: Georgia | collected... | reverse complement strand
CTTGCCCCCACGCCCCGCCTGCCCGCTTCGTGCCTCTTTTTTTCGCATCCCCGGCCAGCCTGACGCACCCAGATGCCTCGGCGAACGGCCATGCGGCCTCGATTCACAATGGCGAACTGCTGACGCGATCTATCGCTGATCGGGACAGGCATGATTTCGCGCCGCCCTGAAACTCCAGGCGTAGGGTGCCCATGGGAAGTGTCTAACATTCCTAATCTGGTGCCCGGATCGGTAGCAAAGCATTGAAAACACGATGCAAAAATATCAGGCTCTGTTCCTTATCGAACCTAACATCAACACACCCTCTAACCTTACATTATTGAATTATAACGTTTTTAATTATCACATTGGTAAGGCTCGATGTGCATGAGGATGTAAGGTCAATGTTAGGTCGGATGTTAGGCCCGAAACCCGCAGAAAACCGCCAATGTTAGGAATGTTAGGAAGTTCCCACGCATGGTGGCTTCCTGAAATGTCGCCCTACGCGTGGTGCGCACGCACGAAAAATTCGCCCTGGTCATCACTCTGTGATCTCAGGGCGCGCAAATTCATTCCGGGACTATTCCGGGACTCGAGGTGCCGATTTGTTCCATTTGATGCCGTTCTGTTCCGCGAACAGAGAGGTTGACCAAGCCCGAAAACCCCGTAAATGCGCGGCTTCCCATGGTCGGGGCGGTTAGCTCAGTTGGTAGAGCATCTCGTTTACACGGCGGATGGCTAGGGGCCTGTCGGCGGCGGAAATGCTAGGGTTTCCGGGTGGTGCGGGATTTCCGTCCGGGACTATTCCGGGACTCCGATGCACTTTGGGCGGCGGCCTCCAGCGCATTCCGCACATCATCGCCCAGGACGTGGGCATAGCGCAGGGTCGTTTTCAGGTTGGTGTGGCGCAGGGCTTCCTTCGCGGCGGCGAGATTGCCGGTCGCGCGGACGATGCGGGTGCCGGTGGTGTGGCGGATGTCGTGGATCCGCAGATCGGTGATCTCGGCCGCCGCCAGCGCTTCCTGCCAGCGATCGCGCAGCAGGCTGGGCGTGAGCGGGTAGCGCTGGCCCTTCCGGCGCTTGGCGCGCGACTGGCGGCAGATATAGGTGAAGACGAAAGGGCCGACCTTCGGCTGGTTGGCGATCATGGCGACCATCGCCGTGGTCAACGGCCGGCGCACGGTGTTGCCGCCCTTGATCAGGGTCACGGCTTCGCGGTTCGGCAGATCGAGGTCCGACCAGCGCAGGCCGGCAACCTCACCGCGCCGCCATCCCGACAGCAGCAGGAAGCGGAAGGCCGGCCGCACGTCTTCGCTCATCGCCTCGAACAGCGCCTCTTCCTCATCGGTGGCGGATAGTTCGCGCGGCGGCTTTTCCGCCACCTTCAGCCGCAGAGCCGCCCAGTCCGGCATCTCGCCGATGTCGAAGCGCGTGCGATCGGCGCGGCGCCAGATGGCGCGGGCGTTCTCGATCTCGCGATTGACGGTGGCATTGCTGCGCCCATTCCGGCGGCGGGCGAAGTAGACCTGCAGGTCGCGCTGGGTGACGGCAGAGAGCAGCATACCGGCGCCGATGCCCTTGACCAGGGCGCGGGTGATGTAATCGATCGTCGGCCAGCTCGGCAGGCGCTCGGCGTGTTCGGCATAGAGGCCGGCGGCTTCGTCCATCGTGATCGGCGGGCGTGCGGGATCCGGCAGCGCGGCCTTGTGCCGTTCGCGCGCCTCGAACGCCTCTGCCGCGCGGCGCGATGTGCAGCCGGTGGATCCGTGAAACCGGCGACCACGAAACTGGAAGTCGAATTGGAAATAGGGCGACTTCGGGCTTTTCCAGACAGTCATTTCAGCCGCGGCGGGTCAGCGCGGGCGCGCGGTGAACGGCACGATCTCGCCTGATCGGCGCTTCCTGATCTTTGGCGCGGAATGGTCTGCTGGCGGGCATGTGGCTTCCTTCCGGCTGTTCGAATCGACGAACGCTTCGAGGTCGCGGAGGGTGTAGCGGATTGCCCGGCCGATCAAGATATAGCGCAAATGGCCGTCCGCCCGCGCCTTGCGCAGGGTGCGCGGGCACAGGCGGAGCAGCTCGGCAGCTTCGGTTTCAGTGAGGAGCAGAGGAGCCGATGTGCTTGTCACGAATCGAACAGGGTGAATTGGCCAGCAAAGGCGCGTTCTCGGGTGCCGGCGCGGCGATTGGCGGCGTCGTAGAGGTTGTGGCAGCGCTGGCACCATGCCTTCAGGTTGGCATCTTCGCAGTTTTCCGGGGTGTGATCGAGGTGGGCGACGGTCAGCACGATGCGGACGATGCGCAGCTGATGGACGCCGTGCGGGCCATCGCACCACCAGTGCGATCCCGGCTCCGGCCAGGTCAGCTTCAGGCCATCATCGCCGGTCGGCCGGGCCTTGTGCCACTGGCCGTCGCGGGTGCGGCCGCCCAGCTCATGATTGGGCACGCCGCACTGCTCACAGCGATTGCCAGCGCGCTCGAACCGGATGCGCCGGCTGATCTCTGGCCAGTTCTTCGGGTAGCGGGCGCGATTTTCGGGGCGGATCGGCATCAGTCATCCCTTTCCTGTTCGGAAAGCGTGCTCCAGAAGAGCGCCCACCCGGCAGGGGTCAGGCAGACATAGCCATTGTAGGGATGCAGCAGGTTGAAGCCCGTTCCGCGTCCATTCGGGTCTTCACCCTTCCGGTGTCTGGCAAGGCGCTTCCGAGCGATCCGCTCTGCTTTGCCGCGTAACCAGAAGCGCCCGCCGCAGTACTTTAGCTTGGGATTACAGGTTTCACCGTGATCAAGCTGGCGTAGTTGGGCCTTTCCGATGCCCATGATCAGGGCAAGCTCATCGACGGTGATGTTCGGTTCGTGGAAGGTCTCTTCCTTGCGGGCGACCAATAGCCGGTTGTGAACTTCGTGGGCGTAGCGGAGGCCGAGATTGGCCTTGATCTCTGCGACGGTCTTCCCTTTTCGATCCATGGCGAGAGCTGCGCGGGCGGATTGGAGATATTCGGACATCAGAAGGGTAACTCCCGTTCTTGATCCCGCTGGCGGGCGAGATTGGGTCGTTTTTGGAACAGGCAGACCTTGCCGCGGCGCTTGCTGCGGCAGTGCCAGGGGTAGTCTTCACCCAGCCATTTGCGCAGTTCACGCCGTTCTTGGCCGATGGCGCGGCGGTTGAAGCGGAGCGCCATGGCTTGCTTCTTCGCGATTTGGGCAAGCCGGAGTTTTCCCCGAACATGGGTGAAGGGGGGGCCACGGCGGATGGTGAGAAACCAGCGCTTCACAGCACATCCTCCGGCGTCGGCCAGTTCCACAGGCCCTGTTTCCCGCTCATCGGGATAGGTTCGGGCCAGACTTCGATGTCGAGCATCGGCCAGCCCCAGTTGGCATGGTCATCGCGGTCGCTGTCATTGACCAGATCGGTGCAGAATTCAGCAGCGATGTCGGTTCCGAGGCGCGGTTCGCCGACGATGGCGGTGCCAAGGCCTGCAGAATAGACGACGCTGTCGCTGTCGTACTTCAGTTCGCCGAGGTGGTGGTGCGCTAGCGAGGCATGCAGGCAGGTGAAATCGCCCTCATAAATCCCATCCTTTTCCCTGACTGTGCGATAGCAGAGATCCAGCCATTCTTCGCGCCGCATGCGCCGCGCTCCAGCGTGGATCACGATGCGCTGGCCGATAATCGAGCGCGGCGGGCGCCAGCCTCTGAATTCATAGGGCTTGGCGCCGGCCATGATCAGCGATGCCCATGGCTGCCAGATGGTCAGGGCCTTCATGCCGCACCCGTGCCGATCAGGCGTCCAATCTCATCTGCAGCATCGATCAGCAGGGCGGCGGCGGTGATTGCAGCCCGTCTCCGGACTTCGAGGAACAGGATCTGGCTGTTGGCCTGCCGGGCAGCGGAGAGGCCAAGCTTGAGGCGGTCATCGAAATCATGCTTCTCCGACCATTCGGCGGCTTTTTGCGCGATCAGGTCGAGCACCTGGTGCTGGGTGAGCGTCACGCCCTGGCGGAGATCGTAGTTCATGCGGCACCTGCCTGATCGCTGTAGCGACCTTCGAAGCGGGCGACGGTTTCCTTCATCATGGCGATGATGTCTTCGCGATTGCCATTGCTCACGTAATTTACCCGCCCGCCTTCAATGTCGCCAAAATTGGCGGTCAGAAGGACAAAGGCGACCTTGTGGGTCCCGCTGGGGTTGAACCCATCATCAAGCGACACGGCGATTGCGTTCATCAATTGGTGGGTGTCGGAATGAATTAGGTCGTGTGTCATGCTGCTGCTCCTTCGATTTCCGCCCAGACCGCGCGGAGGCGCTGCACGGCGGTGTTGAAATGCTTCGGGTTGTGCTCGATGCCGGTGAAGCGCTTGCCGGCGCGCAGGGCGGCGATGCCGGTGCTGCCGGTGCCCATTACTTCGCTCCTCGGTGGTAGCGGGCATGGTGCATCTCGTGGTTGTGCTCTGCGGCGTGTTCAGCACGGGTGAGCAGCCGCAGGTTGCCCAGATCATCGTTGAGGGGATCGCGGTCTCGGTGGTGGATGACCATCCCGCGCGGGATTTCTCCGAAAGCCTGTTCCCAGACGTAGTTTGCACGCGGCACCCAAAGCGATGGCTCGGCTATTTTGATGAAGGCGCGTGGGTGGCTGTCACGCTTCCGGTGTCGGATCGTCACCGATCCCACCGGCATCTTGCGATTTGACGGCTGCCCCTTCTTCCATTCGGTCGCCGGGCTATGGTGCAGTCCCTTCACACCTTTATTCCAAGGGGTCTGACCGGGCTTGAAGCTGCCGGAATTGGGACTGCTCATGCCGCTGCCCTCCGGCTGACCCTCGGGAACAGGCACGGAGCCTCGCCAAGAATGCGCTCGCCGTGGCTGGCAAAGGTGGCGAAGATAGGTGCGATGTTGTGCGGCTCTATCTCGGGTGCGATCTGGCCGGGTTGGGTATCCATTACCTGCGCAACGGCAGCCATCGCCCTGAAGAGTTGTGTCAGCTCGAACTGGGCAAATTCAGACAGGGCGTAATGGGTGCTTGTATTGGGATCGAAGGCGCGCGGATTGGCTGCGCCAAAAGCATGATCGCTCATGGTCAAGGTCCTCTTGTATGGACCGACCAACAGCTTCCATTCTGGTGGCCGGGCATGACCGGTTGGAAGGCCGGCGGACCTCGCGGGACCGGCAGGCGCAAGCGCCTCCGACCACACCCGACCATAGAAAAGCGCGCCGGGAATTCCCCTGAGCGCGCCTGATCGGCGACGTCCGTTGCAGCTTCCAAACCGCATCACCGCCGTTTTCACGGTGACGGGGCGATAGCTGCTCCGGAGTTTGCCGAATGTCAAGATCATGCCGCGCGCTCCCGTTCCATGCGGTCGAAGATGACGGCGGCCTGGGCGCCGGTGGTGGCACCCAGCTTTCCGTTGATCTTCCAGAGGCGGAATTCGACGGTGCGGGGGGACATGCCGAGGTCTTCGGCGATCTCTCGCGAGGTGAAGCCGAGGCAGACCCGGTGCATCACCTGTTCATCGCGGGGGGTGAGTTTGCTGGCCATCAGTTGTGGCCCTCCGGGTCATCGATGCCGAGGGCGGCGTAGTTTGGCTGGGGAACCGGGCGCGGGAATTTCACGACGGTCGGCGCGGGTGGCGGCGTCAAGTCGATCTCATCCAGCAGCGGGCCGAGGTCGAACGGCACCGGCGGGTGGTTGGCATTGATCTTGAGCGTCAGGGCGAATTCGTCGTCCGCCGGCTGATATCCGCGCGGATCGAGCATGAAGGCTTCGCAGATGCGGGCGGCGCACCAGTTGGGGAAGTCCGGGTGCGGCTCTTCGACCTTTGGTGTCGTGGCTGGGAAAATGATGGGATAGTTCATCACGCATCCCCTCCATGCTCGCCGCAACCACGGCCGGTGCGGCTGCTGTCGTTTGGGTCGGTGAAGAGCTGCCACGGCACCCAGCCTTGTGGGCACTGGAAGCCCCACTCGCGGACCTTGGGGCCGGTAGTGAACAGGGAAATGCAGTCCATGCCCGGGAGGACTTCGAGGCGGTGCAGGGCATCGGCTCCGCGCTCGATGAAATCACCGGGCTTGCGAAGAAAGCTGCCTTCCGGGGTGTGCTCGATGTATCCGCCGGAAAGGATGTAGCTCGAATTGGCCCATGGATGATCGTGGAGCGCCCGGTCATCGTCGCTCTTGAGTATCTGGTGCAGGTAGACATTGGCGAAGGCGTTGCGGGGCATCACCCACCAGCGGCGCAGATAGTCATCACCGATCACGAAATCGGGCGCGCGGCTCATGATGCCTTCGGCCCATGTTCGCAGTTCATCGATGGTGGCATAGGGCGGATAATTCACAGCGGGTCTCCTTCAGCGGTTGCAGTGATCGGGGCGGGCATGTCCTCGGCGTCCAGGCGGTCGATGGCGGCCATGATCAGGGCGGCGGACTGGGCGAGGTGGCGGATGGCGCGTTTGCGGCCTTCGGGGCCGGCGGGATCGAAGTGCAGGTCCTCGATCGCGTGGGTCAGGTAGCGCTGGGCCTGTTTCGGCAGGAAGGCGGGGGTGCAGCGCAGATCGGCCTCCGGGGTGTGGCCGAAGCGCTCGATCTGTTCGCGGCGGGCTTCGATCATCAGGCGGACTGACCGGGAATCGAGATTGATCATCGCGGGTCTCCCTTGCTGGAAAATCGGGCAGAGACGGGCGGGACGCCGCCCATCGAGACGGGGCGCAGCTGCGCGGGGATGACGAAGAGGTCGGCCAGCAGCACGGTCTTGATGACGGCGGCGCCTTGCTCGGTTTCGTCGGGGCGGTAATCGATGATGATGCGGGCCTTGCCGATCCTCACCACCTGCGCGCCAAAGGCGATGGCATGGCGCACGCCGGGGCCGGTGAGGATCGCCAGGGCGGCGCCCTCATTCTCGGCGCCGATGCGCTCCATCCAGCGCTGGACGGCGTGGGTGGTGACGATCAGCTTCACCGGCCGATGCTCCGGCCTTTGCTCCAGCGCTCGGCCTGTTCGCGGCGCCATTCGCGCATGTAGAGCGCCTGGGTGAGCCGGTCGGCCTCTGCCTGTTCGAATTCGGTCAGGCGGCGCTGGAGGCGCAGCTGGTCGAGTTCGGCGGAGCGCTGGCGCTGGCGGGCGATGCTGGTCTGCTCGCGGGTGGAGAGGGCGCGGGGCATCACAGGCCACCATTCGGCAGGCAGCCCAGCGCGGCGCACTGGACGTAGCCGGCGATGCACTGCTGGACGATGTGGATGATCGCGCCGGAAACGACTGCCCAGAAGGCAGCCTTGGCGATATCGCGCGGGCCGAGGGCGATCATCAGCTGACCTTTCCCAGAACCGGCACGAGCTTGATGCGCAGCTTCTGGGCCTTCGGCTTGGGGGGATAGAGCCGGTCGAACTCTGCCTTGTTGGCCTCGCGCCAGTTGCGGGCGAATTGCAGCCCGGCTTCGCGTTCTTCTCTGGAAATGATCATGCTGCTACTCCTTCTTGGGTCGATCGGGCTAATGTCGCCTGCGGCTCCATGCCGCCGATCTCCCGGCGCATCCGGCGGGTGAGATCGATCAGGTGGTGGATGGTGGGTTCGCCGTGGCGCAGGCGGTGGAGGTGCCAGTGCAGCGCCTGGTTGAGGTGGCTCTGGCGCAGCAGGTCATGCCCGCGATTGCCGCGATCCAGTTCCTGCCGGATGCGCTGCAGGGCGAGGTCAACGGCGGCGATGCGATCGGGGAGCGTGCTGGCCGGGGGCAGGGCGCCTTTCCCGGTGCAGATCCACGTCCATTCGGCGACGATCAGCTCCCAGGCGCGGATATCGCGGGTGGCGAGGTCCTGGGTGATCATCCGCCGGGTGACCATGTCCGGATAGGCCTGCTTGCGGCGATCGAGCGCGGTGCGGGCCTGCTCGAGCAGTTCCTCGTACTGGTAAGCGTAGATCGGCACGTCCCAGCCGAGGTCTTCGGCCGAGGTATCGGGACCGCAGAACACCACGCGGCGCTGCCAGGGATCGTCATTGCCGTGCGACCACGGGTCGGCGATCGTCGGTTCGCTTTTGCGGCGGCGCATCAGGCTGCCTTCCGCGAGCGGCGCTGCTGCAGGTGGCGGGCAGGCTGGCTGGCCACGGTGCAATCGGTACACCAGACGAGGCCCTGCCGGGGGATCGAGCTCCAGCCGAGGGGAAGATCACCGCTGCCGGTGTTGTGCTGCGCGCCGCAGCTGCTGCACTCGAAAATGCGGATATCGGGCTTGACCATTGGGCTTTCCTTTCGGGTCAGCGGGGGAAGAAGAGGGCGAGGGCGACCATCGCCGGCAGCCAGAGCAGGGCGAGGGTGACGAGGGCGGCATCCCAGGCACTGGCGCGGCCGTGCCGGCGAAAGCGGATTTCCGGCTGGTCGCTGCAGGCGAAACAGGTGCAATCGGCGGTGTGGATGCGGGGCTTGCGCAGGTGCGACATCACGGCCTCCTTCAGATGATCGTTTGTTCGGAAAGCGGGCGCTGGAAGACCCAGCAGTGGAAGCCCTTGCCGGAGGGCGAATTGACGGTGCGCTGGCCGATGTATTTCCGGCCCTTCGAGCCCTTCAGATGCTTGCGCAGTTCGTCTTCGGTCGGCGGCTGCTGGCCGCGCGCCCGGCACGCTTCCATGAAGCGCGGCATGTTGACGGCGATCAGGTCAGTGCTGGAGCGGTGCAGGTTGACCGGGTACTGCGGATCGTCCTGCTCGATGGCGCAGAGGTAATCGAAGATGCCCCAGAACTTCTCGACCACCGGGTGTTCGGTCGCACTGGCCTGCTGGCGCTCCAGCGCCATGCGGTCGACCGCCTGAATAGCCTTGTCGATCCATTCGTCGGGCAGCACCGATTTGGGGAACAGGTCGCGAAGGGTATCGACGGCAGCGGCCAGCTGGCTGTGGCACAGGATAATGCGATCATTGGTCAGAGTGGCCTTCGTCGCTTCGAAGACCCGCGCTGGCATCGCCTCTTCATGGTGGGCGAAGCGATCGAAATAGCAGGTGAGCCAGCTCGACGCCTTCCGGGTGACGTGGACGATCCAGCGTGAGGCAACGGCCCGGTCGATCTGGTGCAGGCGCCTGGCGGCGGGCTGTGAATCCGGACCCCAGTTCTTCTTGTCAATCCGCAGGCTCATGATGCGCTCGAGCACCGCTGGCATCGCATCGATCGGGTTGTTCTGCATCAGGTAGACCGTGCCGAGGAACGGCGGTTCGAAGGTTTCCGTGCCACCTGATTTGACGCCCAAGACACGCGGCGAGCGACCATTGAAGAGGGTCAGCAACTCGGTCATGTCGAACTTGCCTTGGTGGCTCTGCCGGTCCTGATCGCGGCCACTTTCAATCAGGCCGATCGGCAGGCCTGATACCTTGAGGAAATTGCGGGCGATGCCGGCGTTGGTCGCCTTGTTGGGATCGAAGCCTTCGTGCTTTGGCCGGCCGAGCAGGTGCCAGAGGAACTCGGTCATTGTCGACTTGCCCGACCCAGGCTCGCCGTAGATTTCGAGGAAACCGAGCGATCCCTGCTTCCAGCGGATCTGGACCGCGAACAGGCTCATGGTGAAATAGGCGAGGCTAATCACCCCGCGCTCCCCCCAGGCCAGCCAGACGTCGCGGATCCATGACAGGTCGACTGCGTCCGGATTCCAGTCGATGTTCAGCAGCCGTTCTTCGGTGCGTAGCTTCACACCCGATTTGCCGAAGTCGAAATACTTCTCGCTGCCGATCTTGATCACGCGGCCATCGCGCACCGCCAGATCGCCCAGCACCCAGGCATCATGGGCCTGGCTGTATCCGGTGAAGTGGATCGGCTCGACGGTCTTGAGGTAGCGGGTCTGGCCGCGCATCAGGCGGTCAAGCTGCTCCTGCGATCCGGCCCAGATGCCGCCGAAGGCGAAGAGGCGCTTCTTGAATTCGCCGCTGGTGGCGCAGCAGGAGGCGGAAAAGCGGGCCTTGGCGGTGGGGATCGCATTGGGGAAAGCGATCTCGAGGAAATAGTTGGTCTCATCCGTCGCGTCGTCGCGTTCGCGGTAGAGCACCCGGAAGGCGCAGTTGGCGACTTCATCGACGATCAGCTCGCTGCCGCCGTCCTCATCGGGCTTTGACCGGGCGAAGTAGAGCCGGTTTTCGAAGCGGAAGTCGAAAGAGGCCAGCGCCTTGCGCTTGTAGATCAGGCGGGCCTTCTGCTGCGCGGTTTTCGCGCAGGTGATGTCGCCGTTCCACAGATAGTCATCGAGGCTTTCGGCGGAGAGCGGGCCTTTGCCCTCATCGCCCTTGTGGTCCTGCTGGCGCAGCCACAGATCGTTCCAGTCAAGCTTGGTGCCCTCACCATCGGGGCGCACCTGGGCGGCGGCGGCATCCCAGCCTTCGCGCTGCGCCTGGTCGACGAATTTGCGGGTGAATTTGACCCCGGCGGCGCCGACATCGAAGGCAAAGACCAGTTTCGGGCGGTGCTTGGGGTCCTTGCTGGCGGCGATGGCCTGCCGGAGCGCGCCGAGAAAGTGTTCGGGCCAGACGTTGACCGTCATCGCCGAAACGGCGGTGGCCCGGGTCTTGCGTCCGCCCTTTTCGAGCCGCTGGAAGTTCTGCCGCAGGGCGAGGCAATCGAAGATGCCCTCGGCGATCCAGATTTCGTCCATCGTGGCGAGCTGGTCGAAACCGTCGTCCGGGTGCGCCCAGCAGTGGCCCGCCCAGCTGCCGCCGTATTTGAACCGGGCCTTCTTGTCGAAGCGACCGGGGCGATCGATCAGGCGTTCCCACCATGATCCGCCGGGCAGCGGAAAGCGCACGGTGGCGGTGCCGGCGTTGCGTTCGCGGTCGAAATAGTTCTCCTGGAAGAAGTGCCCGCGCAGGCCGGTAAGATCGAGGCCACGGCCGCGCAGATAGGCGTCGGCGGTGGCGTTGGGATCTTCGGGGGTGGGCTTGAAGCGCTCCGACCAGTCCTCGAACAGGTCCGACAGCACGTCGCGGACCGATGCCTGATAGCCGCAATTGTTCGACCGGCCGCAGGTGACCACCTTGGGGTCCTCGGCGGCGGCGTAAAGCTCCCACTCGTTGCACTCGGGGCACTGGCCTTCCTGCAGCCACTTCCCGGAAATCTTCCTAAAGCGGTATTTGCGCTTCAGTTCGTCCAGGATCTTGGACTTGAAGGTAGTGGCGCTGTGGGCATCCATCGGATTGTGGTTCTTTCCGTAAAAGCGGGTTTGGCAGGCAAAGGAATGGCGTCGCCGGAATCGCGTCCGGCTGGGTCGCAGGCGGGGGTCGGAAATCAGTCGAAGAGGTTGATCTGGCGGGTGTCTTCGGGTGGCGGATCGGTCGCGGCGCGGATCGTCACGCCGGGGATGCGCTCCATCGGGCGCAGCGGCAGGTTGACGGCGGGATCGGGGATCGCGCTGGGCGAGAGGCCGTATTCGTAATTGAGGCTGGCGACCCAGGTGTGACCGCAGGTTACGTTCGGGCAGATGTAGAAAATTTCGCGGAAGGTCGGGGTGATTTCCCGGCTGGAGCGGCGGATGCCGTCACACAGGCAGTGCGGGCAGCGGATGGTGAAGCGCTTGCGGTCGCTGGGGACGAAGGCCTCCTGCGCGCCATCCTGCTGGCCATCCTGACGCATATCCGTTGCCCCGCCCATCGCCTTATCCCTCTGTGCCGGTGTGCTGGTCGAGCGCGGTCAGGCTGTCGGTCAGCGTCTCGATCGCTTCCTCGATCTCTTTGCGCGCCTTGCGGATCACTGCACGGTCGGCGCCGGGGGTGGAGGCCATGACCAGGGCAGAGACGGCCTCGCCGGTTTCCTTGGCAGAGCGGGCGGCGGAGTGGGCGAGATCGGCGCAGTCCCCGCGATGCGATGCCAGATCGAGGCGCAGGGTGAACAGCTGGTTGAACGGAGCATGGGTGCCTCCGGAAGCGAGGTAGGCCTTGTCGAGCCGTTCGGCGTCGATCAGGCGGATTTCCGTTTCGGCATCGGGATCGGACCAGTAGCGCACGGCGCGCTCGGTCACGCCGCAGATCGCACCGCAGCGATCCCAGCCGATGCGCGCGGCCACCTGGGTAAGCGCGCGGTGATAGGTCAGCGGTTCGCGGCGCTTCGTCATGCGGTGTGCGCCTTCGAAATGCCGGAATTTTGGAAGGGGACACGGCCCGCGCGGAGGTCTACCCCGTGAAACCGCTCCCCACTGCCCGGCAGATCGGCAGGATAAAGATCGGGGCGCAGGTGATGCCGGGGGATGCCGGTTTCAGTTTCGACGCGAAGAACGAATTCGGGCGGAAGCTGCTTCGAGGACTGGACCCACTTCCACACGGCCGTCGGCGTGACGCCGCAAAGGCGGGCAAGGGCTGCCTGCGAACCGAGAGCATCGATCGCGCGGAGAAGGGCTTCGTAGCGGGAGGGCGTATCATCCATGGCTGTTGGTATAAACCAGAGTTGATGGGTGTCAATAACCAAATTTGACTGTCACCCGTCAACCGAAGTTGTGAGAAGGCGTCATGATCAAGGGTGACCGGATTCGGGAAAGGTTGATTGCCTGCGGCAAGTCGCAGGCAGAGCTTGCCCGAGAGATCAAGGTATCGCCGCAGGCGGTGAGCAAGCTGATCATCGGCGGAACGAATGAGACTGCCAAGCTCTACCAGATCGCTCGTTTCCTTGAGACCACGCCGGAGTATCTGACCGGCGAAAGCGATGATGCCGGCGCCGCTGCCGGAATGTCCGACAAGCGCCTCGGCTTTCGCGGCCCGGCGCCGGAGCGCGATCCTGATGCGGTCGAGATCGATCACATCGACCTGCAGCTGGGGATGGGCGGGGCGTTCATCGACGGCCATGTCGAGGTATCGCGGCGGACGTTCTCGCGCTCCTGGCTGCGCCAGATCACCCATTCCGACCCGGCCAACCTCGCCTGGACGCGCGGCGATGGCGATTCGATGGAGCCGACGATCCGCACCGGGGAAATCGTGCTGATCGACCGTTCGAAGCTGACCCCGGGGATGGATGACAAGATCTGGGCGATCACGATTGGCGATATCGGCATGATCAAGCGCCTGCGCGCGCTGCCTTCGGGCACGATCGAGATCCACAGCGACAATCCGCACGTCTCCCCGGCCTTTGCTGCCGATGGTGAGTTGCACGTGATCGGGCGTGTCGTGGCAGTGGTGCGGAGACTTTAACCGGCAACTGGGGGATCGAACATGAAGAAGTGGGTTATCGCTGCAGTTGCAGCAGCACTTGCGCTGGCAGGTACATGGTATTGGGCATCTCCCGCACTTGCGATGAACAACTTGCGCAATGCCTTGGTCAAGGGAGATCGATCTGAGCTGGCCGAACGAATCGACTTTCCGGCGATCAGAGAGTCTCTCAAGAGCCAAATGTCTGCCATGATGGTGGCTGAAATGGCCAAGAAAAAGGACGAAGGGAATGCCTTTGCGGCTCTGGGAGGAATGCTGGCGACTGCGATGGTCGGCCCGATGATTGATGGCATTGTGACGCCAGATGGCCTCAAGGCAGTGGTGCAGCATGCCCGCTTCAAGTCAGATGCCGAGGTTCAAGCTCGGCCGGAGCAGAAGTGGAACGTTGAGAGGGATGGCTTCGACAAGTTCACTGCAATTGCAGCGACCCAGCCCGGTGAGAAGGCTCCCAAACTACTCTTCAAGAGGGATGGTCTCGGCTGGAGATTAGTCGATATCGAGATGCCCGAAGGCGGCATGTCGAACGAATGAATTCATTCTTGCCCAGGGCATTGAATCCGGTGGGTCGCATCGTGTCAGAGGTGCGGTGCTTATAGTCTAAGCGTGCAGGGGATCGGCATGTTGTGGGTTTTTCTTATCATCGTTGCGCTGATCATCGGGTTCGTCATCGCCTTCTTCGTCGTGGTCTCTGAAGTTACCGGCTCATCTGCCAATGAATTCGATTTTGACGATGATGACGGTGACGATGACGAAGATCTTGATGGCGACGGTTGGAAGACCAGAGATGATTATCTTGCCGAATATTCGCGGCCCGGCTTTGCCGAAAAAGGCAAATGGGCACGCTTCGAATATTCAGATCACAACGGCAATTCGAGCAAGCGCTCGGTCACGATGTGGGAGCGACGCGGAATCTACATCGTCGGCTATGATCGCAGCCGGAAGGAAGAGCGGACCTTCCGGCAGGATCGCATCAGCGGGTGGATTTCAGGCTGAACTGTTGGCAGCGGCTGATCCGCCCGGCCCAGTCCCAGTTCGGCTTGTAGATCGCCATGCCTGCCTTCAGTTGGGCGCAGGAGAGGTTGATGCCGCCCGCCGTGGCGATGGCGAGAGTGCGGCCGTAGAGGTCCTTCTTGTAGCGCTGGAGGCGGACCAGCTTGCCCTGTACGAGCTGCTGCAGCGAGGCCTTGCTGGCGAAGGGATCGCCGGGGGCGCAATCGCGGCCGGCGCGGCAGTGGCCCGGCATTTCCGGGGCATCGATGCCGAGCAGGCGGACGTGTTCCTTGCCCGCTGGCCCACAGCGCAGCGTGTCGCCGTCGATGGCGGTGCAGGAAAGGGCGGCGGCGAGGATCAGGGGGAGAAAAGGCATGGTCGGTTCCTTTCGGGGGTGTTGTGATCGGTTAGCGGTCAGACGGCCACTTCCATTTCGAGCCGGGTTTGAAATCCGCCGGAGCCGTCCATCGAGTGCTCGACGCCGGAGGCCTGCCACTGGCGACCATCGACCTCGCTCTTGAAGCCCTGCGCGGTGATGCGCACGCCGGGGGCGAGGGTGGCGTCGCCGAGGGCGAGGGTGATCTCCATCGAGGCGGCGGCGCGCTGGAGGCGGTTGGTCTCGGCGCTGGCGGCGGCGCTGGCGTCGCCCTCGCTGGCATAGACGCGCTTCAGCCGGCGGCGTTTGCTGCCGCCGTGGGTGGCGGTCTTGCGCTTGGCCGCGCCCTGATCGTGCCAGTTGGCCTCTGCCCCGTCCTGCGCGTTTTCCCGCGCGGCGCGCTTGTAGCTGTAGCGATCGCCGGACTGGCGGGTGACGGTCAGCGCGGGCAGGGCCTTGCCGCTCGATGTCGTGGCGGCGCCGACCGGGGCGAAGATCAGGCAGCCGTCCTTGACCGTGGCGACGGCATCGTAGCGCCGGCCGAGATCGCGGACGAATTGCATGTCGGACTTGTTGTGCTGCTCGGCCAGGGTGACCCGCTTTCCGGCAAGATCGCCGTGGCAGCGCGGGGTGAGGCTGTTGTCGGCGGCAAGCTGGCCGATGATCGCGCCGAGCGTCTTGTCCTTCCACAGCCGGGTCTTGCGGGTGCGGAAGGAGTCCTTGAGATCGGCGGAGCGCGCGGTGATCGTCACCTGATCGGGCGGGCCTTCCCATGTCACCTCATCCACCCGGAAGCTGCCCTTGGCGACCAGCCCGGTGGCAACGCCGGTGCCGCGTTCCCAGCCCAGTTCGACCGAAAGGGTTGCGCCTTCGGGCGGCAGGGCGAGATTGCCATCGTGATCGGTGACGACGATTTCCAGCTGGTCGGCGCTTTCGCCGCGCTTTTCGGACAGGCGCAGGCTGACCAGCCGGGGATTGAAGCGATCGGTGATATCGGTCCCGTCCAGTGTCACCCGCCAGCTGGCCAGTGGCTGGATATAGCCGGCATCGGCACCCATCACTTCACCCGCTGCAGCGTGATGGTGAAATCGATCAGCCGGGCGCGGCCATTGTCGAGCAGCGACTGGTGGGTTTCATCGATGCCCTCGATGGTGAAGGCGCCGAAAATCTTGCCCTCGCCATCGGCCAGCTGGTGCGCTTCGCCGGTATCGGCCATGGCAACCAGCTTCTCGATCGCGGAGTAGGAGCCGGCAAGTTCGGGCACCAGACGGCCGGTGAGGGTGATCTTGTCTTCCCCGGGGCCGAGGAACTGGCTGGCCGGCAGCACGCCGAAGCGATCGGTGCGGCCGTGGCGCCATGAGCGCGAACGCTGCAACTCCTCGAACAGGGTGTTGTCCGCATCGAAGACGAACATGCCGAGCGCCGCTAGCATGAGAAGGTTTCCGGCATCAGAAATCATCCCGGTAAGAGGAACGGCGGGCCTTGCGTTCGCGGGCTTCGAGCGCTTCGGCAACCCGGCGGGCCAGCGCCTGGGCATCTTCACCCGGCTGCTGGTGGATGTGGATCTCGATCGGGCGCATGGCAGTACCTGCGCGGGCAGAGGAACGCTGCTGACCACGCCCCACAGCAAAAGCTGGGGAGCCTGCACCAACGATGCCTTTTGCGAGCCGGTGCATCGATCCGAGTGGCCGTCGATGCCCTTGATCAAGACCGAGCGCCAAGCCGTCAGTAATATGCCCACCCATAGCAATGAATACGCGAGACGGACTCTTGACGCCCAAGCTATTGGCAAAGGTCCCTCCGACCTTTGATGCGAGATCTAGAACAGCCTTGATGACGCTCCACGTCATCGAGGCGATTCCATTGATCAATCCTTGGACGATAGAAACTCCATAACCGAAGAATTTCACGCCAAGATTGGCGAGATACCCTCCGATTATGACTAGCGGCCTCAAGAATGGAGCAACAATGCCGCCGACCACAGAGAGCATGTGGAGCGTGGCTGATTTAATCTTGTCCCAGTTGCGATATATTGCCGCCGCCACCCAGATTACCCCGGCAACGAAAGGTGCAAAGATCACCAGCAGGCCGAGCAGCACATTCCTGATTTTGGTTCCGTGCCGATGAAAAAATCCACTGATCGGCCCCCAATTCCGATAGATCAGGTAAGCCCCGCCTGCGATGACTGCGACTGCAATTCCAACCGGGCCGGCCAGAACATTGAACGCCATACCTAGGTAGGAAATCACAGGCGCCAGCTTGCCGAGCGTGTAGAGCTTTGCAGTCAGACCATAAACTGATGCCATCGGACCAAGAATCGATCCGAAGGCAAACTGCAGCGCACCGATCCCGATCTTGGCGACAGCGACATAGGCGATCAGGCTGGTGATCGCACCGAACAGGCGCGGGTGAGCCTGCGCCCAGCTGGAAATGGTCGAGGCGATGCTGCTGGCTTTTTCGAGGAAGCGGTTCGCCGCCGGCAGGAAGGTTGCCCCCAGTGTGATCGCCAGCGTGCTGACGTTGCCGGTGAAGCTCTTCCACTGGATGCTGGCGTCCTGCAGCTCGCGCTGGCGGAAGGCGCGATCGACCGTGCCGCCCCCCTTGCCGAGATCGTCGCGGATCCGGCGATAGTCATCCATGTTCTGGATCAGGGCGCGCACGGCGCTGGCCGCTTCCATGTTGCGGAAGGCGAAGCCGATCTTCGACAGATCGCCGCCGGTCGCCTTTTTGGTCAGTTCGGCGATGGCCTCCAGCGGGGTCTTGCCCTGGGCATAGGCCTGCTTCAGCGCAGCCGGCAGATCGATGCCGAAGTTCTTCTTGAACGCGGCGATGGTCACCGGGGCGTTGATCTTGGCCAGCAGGTCCTGGACGTTGGTCGCGGCGCTTTCGGAATCGCCGGTTGCCCGCCGGGCGATTTCCAGCGCGGAGGTGAGATCGGCAGCGGCAGAGAGGCCGCCCTGGCCGAGCGCGTGCATCTGAGCAGTCAGCGCCGGGAAGTAGCGCGCCATGTCCTTGACCTCGAAGGCGCCGTAATTGCCGCCGGCAGCCATGATGTCGAGCGCGCGGGCGGTGTCCGTGGCCGCGATCTTGAGGTTGTTGAGGTTGGCGAAGGCCGCTGCCGCCCCGTCGGCAATCTCGACCTTGAAGGCAGTGCCTAGCCGCCCGATCGGGGCGATCATCTGCATGGCCACGCGGGGGTCGAGGCCGAAGCCGGCAAGGGTATCGACGCCCTTGCGCATTTCCTCCGGCATCTGGTGCGCGGCGCGGGCGGCGGCGATGATATTGCGCGCCATGCCCGCCGTTTCGGCGTTGGTCAGCTCGGCCTTCTGCTGGATGTCGACCATGCCGCTGGAGAAGTCCATCGCCGCCTTGCTGGCCATGATGAACGGGGTGATCAGGCCGACGCCGCCCCAGACATTGCTGCTGCCGCTGTCCTTCAGCTGGCTGGCGCGGCTGCGCATTTTCATCACGTCGCCGTCGATCTTGTTGAGCGCCTTCTGCCGCTCCATCTGCCGGTTGACCCCGGCAATCGCGGCTTCGAGCTGGCGTTCCTTGTCGAGCAGGCCGGAGACGTTGCCGGTGGCCTTCGACAGTTCCTGCCGCACATCGGCCAGCTCGCCCTTGAGCAGCTTCGAATCCTTGCGCAGCAGGCGCATCGCCTGGTCGCCGGTCCGGCCAAGGCCGACGATGCTTTTCAGCGCGCCCGACAGCTTGTCGAGCGCGGAGAACTGGACGATCAGATTGAGCTTACTGTCGCTCATTCTTCTGCTCCCTGCATCCGGTTCCAGCGGGCAACAGCGCGATCACGCCAGGCGAAGAGTTCCATCACATCCATCGCCAGCAGATCGGCCAGTGACCAGTGAAAGACTGCGGCGATGTCGGCCATGGCATCTTCGACCGTCAGCCCCCCGTTATCTTCGCGATGCTCTCCCGCGTCGTCCGGCCGTAAAAAAAATTGACGATTGTCCCGCTGATTTCGGCGAAGTCAGCGGGATCGAGCGATTCCACCTCAGGTGCAGTCAGAAACGGCGAGCTGATGCGCGGAATGAGCACGATCATCGTGTTGACGTCTGCGCCCATGATGTCCTGGATCTTCAGGCCGCGCAGTTCCCCTGCACCGGGCTTGCGAACCGAAAGGCTGGTGATGGCGCCACTTTCGCGCTCGATCGGGCATTCGAGTTCGATGTTCACCATCTTGGGATCGGCGGGTTCACTCATGGTCTTGCTCCGGGCGGGAATAGGCGGGTCTCCCGACCGATGTCCCCCGCCTGAAGACACCGGCCGGAAGCGGTAAGGTGTTATGCGCCGATGGCGGCGCGGATCTCGGCGTAGCGGTCGATGCCGTCGACGACGAAGACACCGGCGATCACGTCGACTTCGACCAGATCGGCGCCGTCGACGATCAGGCGGAAGTAGGAGCAGCTCATCTTGAACTTGTGCTCGGTGTCATCGCCGGGCTTGCCCTTACCCATGTCGATCTCGGTGTAGCGGCCACGGCAGACGGCTTCGACGGCCTGGACGCGACCGGTCTGGTCCGACTGGAAGGCGCCGGCAAAGCGCAGCATGGTGGCATCGTGCGCCGATGCGCCGAACTTGCCGATCAGATCGGTGATGATGCCGCCGGCGTTGAATTCCAGCTCCAGCTTGTCGAGACCCATGTCGAGCTCGACTTCGCCGATCATGCCGCCACCGCGATAGCCTTCGGTCTTCAGCGCCAGCTTGGGCAGCGTCACTTCGGAGACCTGGCCGAGATAGCTGACGCCATCGCCGAAGACATTCATGTTCTTGAGTTTGGAGGGGATGCCCATGATACCGGCTCCTGCCTTGGGGGTTGGGGTGCCGGTGAGGCCGGGCTGGCCTCACCGGGGGGTTGGCTTGGCGATCAGGCGGCCAGCTGCGCGCCGAAATCGGCGTAGAAGCGGTCGGTGATGCGCTGGTTGAGGGTGAGGCCTTCGAGCGGGGCGGCCGGGGTGAAATCGTAATCGATTACCAGCTTGCCGTTGGCCAGATCGGTCTGGTTGTTGAGCGCGGGATCGTACCAGGCCTTGGCGCCGATCAGGCGGCCCTGCGCGACCAGCGAACGGAAGCGGGCGTTGATCGTCTCGATCACGTCCTTGATCAGCGAGACAGTGAGCGGCTTGTCGACTGCCCAGCGCAGGCCATCGGCGATTTCGTCCTGCAGCACCTGCGACGTGCGGGTGGCCGATTCGAACGAGAACAGCGGCTCATCCGAAAGGGTGCGGTTGCCCCAGAAGCGGAAGCCGTTGGAGCGCACCATGGTGGTGATCAGGCCATCGTTGAGCGCGCTGGCATCGGTGCTTTCGTCCTGGATATCGAAGGTAACGTCCTTCGACAGGCCGGTGACGCCGTTCACCGCGACGTTCGACAGGGTCTTGTGCCAGCCCTGCGCCTCATCGATCGCGGCGCGCAGGCCGAGCGCGCGGGCAACCGCATCGCCAGAGGTGAAATCGGGCCAGAGCAGCATCAGCTCGCGAGCGTTGAAGTCCCCGGCATAGGTGACGGCCTCGGCAATCGTGGCGCCCTGGGCGGCGGCATAGACCATGCCGCGCAGCTTCTGGGCGACCACGACCAGCTCGGTGACGGCGCCCTGGCTGTCGAGACCCGGCGCACCGATGATGCGCGGGCGGCTGCCGGTCTGCAGTTCGGCAGCGAGCAGCGCCTGCATGCCGGTGTAGCGGCCAGCGGTGTTGCCGCCGATGACAAGGTTTTCCTGCGCCTCGGCATCCTCATCGATATCGACGCGGACGACGACGACGAAGGGGCTGCCCTGATCGGCAATTGCCTCCAGCGCGCCCTTCAGCGTGCCGCCGGTGCCGGCATCGCCGATCGCCTTGCGGATATCGGTGACCAGCACCGGGGTATCCAGCGGGAAGGCGGCATTGAGCGCGGTGGTGGCGGCGCCGGCAGCAGCGCTGGCCGTGGCGACCAGGCCGATGATCGCGGTGTTCACCGGGTTGATCGGGCGGGTGCCGGTGGTGAGGACGTTGGTCTTGATGCCGTGCATGGTAGCGGCTCCTTCAGATGATCGGGATGGTCAGACGGACAAGCGAATTCGGGGCGGGATCGTCGGTGCGGGCGCCGATGATGGTCAGGACGGCGTTGCCACTGGCGAATTCGCCATCGAACAGGATCTGGCGCACATCGATGCGCGGTTCCCAGCGGGCGATGGCCATGGCCACGGCCATGATGCACAGCAGGCGGGTGGCGCCGTTGAGCGGGCGATCGACCAGATCGAACAGCAGCGAGCCGTAATCGCGGCGCATCACCCGGCTGCCGAGCGGCGTGGTGATGATATCGCCGATCGACTGGGCGAGGTGATCGTCACCCGCCAGATCGACGCCCTGGATGCGGCTCATCCCTTTCATGGCTTTTCACCGATCATTGGGGGCCTCCCGAACTGTCGGAACCGGAGCGCACGCTGCCGTGGGTGTGGGAATTGAGGCTGATGCCGCTGGCGACCACGTCGCCGCTGGCGGTGAGCGTGCCGGTCATGTCGACATCGCCCTCCAGCGTGATGTCGCCGGGGATCGTGATGCCGCCGTCGGAAACCAGCTGGGTGGTAGCGCCGGCGGGCAGGGTGATCGAGAGTTCGTGCGCATCGGCATCGTAGCTGATCGTCGCGCCGTCCTCGAACTTCACCAGATCGATCTTGCGGTCATCGGGGGCGGCGAAGGCATCGCAGACCAGGCCGCGCAGGACCACCGCGCCGCCCAGCTCGCCGGCCGGGCAGAGCAGCACGACCTGCTCACCCTCGCTCGGCGGTGACCAGCAGCGGGTCTTGCCCATGCGCGGTTCGATCCAGCGCAGCGGCGGGGTTTCGGTCTCATCGTCGAATTTCACGGTGCAGCGCGCAGCCGCCAGATCCACCGACGCCACGGCGCCAAGGCGGATCAGGCCATCGGGATCGGTCTCGATGTCTTCGGGAGTACGCATGGCCAGAGCAATGCGCACCCCGGCGGCAAGGGGCCAGCGGTGGCCGTTGTATCGCCACGCCTTACAACGGGCGCGGGTGGCACATTGCCGCTGGCTGGGCAGATACCGCAGCCATGCCGGACAGCCCTACCTCCACCGCCTCATCGACGCTTATCGACCTGTCGGGCCTGCCGCCGCCGGACATCGTCGAGCAGCCGAGCTTCGAGGCGCGGCTTGCGGCCAAGCTTTCGCGGCTGATCACGCTGCACCCGGCCTTTGACGCCCTGGTCGAAAGCGATCCGGCGATCAAGCTGCTGGAATCCGATTCCTACGACGAGCTGGTGCTTGCCCAGGCGTTCAACGATGCGGCGCGCGGCATGCTGCTGGCCTTTGCCACCGGCGCCCGGCTGGACCAGCTGGCGGCGCTGTTCGAGGTGGAGCGGATGGTGGTGACCCCGGCGGTACCCGAAACCGGCACGCCCGCCGTGATGGAAAGCGACACCGCCTTCCGGCAGCGCATCCAGCTTGCCCCGCATGCCTTCTCGGTGGCCGGCCCGGCGCTGGCCTACGTCTATCACGCCCGCTCTGCCCACGGCGACGTGGCCGATGCCACGGCGGAAAGCCCCGATCCCGGTGAAGTGGTGGTGACGGTGCTTTCGGTCAGCGGTGACGGCGTGCCCGGTTCGGAAGTGCTCGATGCCGTGCGCGACCGGCTGGACAGCGCGGTGCGCCCGCTGACCGACGAAGTGACGGTGAACCCGGCGGCGCTGATCGATTACACGATCGAGGCGCACCTCTACGTCTTCGCCGGGCCTGACCAGCAGCTGATCCTCCAGACCGCGCAGGAATCGCTGGCCGCCTATCTGGCGAAGGCGCGGCGGCTTGGCCGTGACGTGGTTCGGTCGGCGATCACTGCCGCGCTGCACGTCGGCAATGTCGCCCGCGTCGAGCTGATCCACCCGGCCTCCGATATCGTCATCACCCAGGCGCAGATCGGCCACCCGACTGCCGTCGCCGTGACCGTGGCCGGGACCGAGCTGTGACCCGCCCCTCGCTGCTGCCGCCGAATTCGACAGCGGGCGAGCGCGCGATCGAGGCGGCGATGCTGGCGGATATCGATCTTGCCGCCGTCGGCACGCTGTGGGACCCGGCCACATGCCCGCCGGAAGTGCTGCCGTTCCTCGGCTGGGGGCTGGCGATCACCTACTGGGACCCGGACTGGAGCGTGGCGCAAAAGCGCACCGCCGTGGCCGGGGCGATCCCGTTCCACCGCCGCAAGGGGACGCGCGGGGCGGTCGAGGAAGTGCTCGCGCGCTTTCACCCGCTGCTGCAGATCACCGAGTGGTGGCAGGCGACGCCGCGCCGCACGCCGCACACCTTCGAGGTGCGCGCCCCGGCAGAGATCGGCGCCGATTTCCTCACGGCAGAGACGGCAGCGGCGATCATCCGCGATGTCAACGCCACCAAGCCGCTGCGCAGCCACTTCGATTTCGTCCAGGTGCTGGAAGCGCAGGCGCGGCTGTGGATGGCCGGCGGCTCGATCGTCGGCACCATGCTGCGAATGGATTTCACCGCCGTGCACGATGCCCCGGCAGACTGGTCGCACGTCCTGCTGACCGAGGATGGCGCACCGATCCTGATCAACCTCGCGGGGGATCCGCTGGAGACTGAAACATGACCGCTTTCGTCCTTCGTCTGACCGATGCCGGGCTTGCCGCCGTCGAGGGCCTTTCCGGCAGCGACACGGCCACCATCGCCGAAGTGGCGCTGAGCGACACCCCGTTCACCGCCGATGCGTCGCTGACCACGCTGCCCGGCGAATTCAAGCGCATCGCGGCAGTGGCCGGGGGCGAGGTGGCGGCGAACATCACCCACATGAGCGCCTATGACACGACCTCTGACGTGTGGAGCGCCACCGGCTTCGGCCTGTTCCTGGACGATGGCACGCTGTTCGCCTGCTACTCTTCGGATGCCGATCCGATCATGACCAAGGCGGCGGCGGCTTTCGCGCTGCTGTCTTTCGACATCGCCTTCAACGCCGATATTTCCGCGCTGATTTCCTTCGGTGATCCGATCTTCGATGAACCGCCGGCGACCGAGACGGTACGCGGCATCGTCAAGCTGGCGACACAGGCCCGCGTCGATGCCGAGACCGATGGCGAGGACGATGCCACCACCGTGGTGACGCCCAAGACCCTGCGGCACCGGCTGGCCGCGCTGATTTCCACGATCACGGCGGCGCTGGCTTCGCTGGAAAGCTCTGTGGCGACGGCGCTGGCAACCAAGGTGCCGATGACGCGCACGATCACCGGCACCGGCCTTGCCAGCGGCGGCGGCGATCTGACGGCGGACCGCACGATCGACGTGGTCGCGGCCAGCGGCACCACGCTGCTGGCGGGCAGTGCAGACAACGGCAAGGCGCTGACCCTCACTTCGTTCACCGGCATGGGCGGATCGCGCGGCGGCGCTTCGGGCTGGGAATGGGTGCCGACCAGCAGCGGCATGCGGCTGCGCCAGTGGGGCACGTTTACCGGCAGTGGATCATCGCCGCAGACCGTCACTTTCCCGCGCCTGTTCCCGAACGCCTGCGACCTGGTGGAGGTGTGCAGCGGCCCGGCAGCGCCGATCGCGCCGACCGGGGCCTTCGCCGTGACGGGCAGCCAGACGACATCCGGGTTCGATGTCCGCTTCAGCGCCGTCGATCTGTTCGATCACACCTTTGAAGCATGGGGCTACTGACATGGACTATTTCTGGTGCTCGGAACGCGGCGGCTTCATCCCCGATGATGGCTCGATGGAAATTCCGAAGGGCGCGGCCAAGGTCAGCGAGGCCAAGCACGCCCAGCTGATGGCGGCGCAGGGCAAGGGCGCGCGGATCTCCACCCACGCCAAGACCGGCAAGCCGGTGGCGACGCCGTTCGCCCATACCCCGGAAAGCGCCGGGGCCGTGATCCGGATGGAAGCCCGCCGCCGCATCCTTGCCCTGGCCAGCCTTGAGCAGCAGTCGAACGACAACGCCCAGATCGCCCTGCACGCGCTGCAGATCGCCCACGGCGGCAGCTCGACCATCGACGCGGTGAGCGCGATCAACCGCCGGACGAAGATCGATGCCATCCGGGCGCGCAGCAACCAGCTGGAAGCCGCGCTGCCGGCCATGAGCGCCGCCGACCTCGCCGCCTTCGATCCTTCCGATGACAGCCACTGGAGCGCCCGCTGATGCCCCGGATTTCCGAACTTCCCATTGCCGGTGGGCTGACCGGCTCTGAAATCTTCGCTCTCGATCAGGGAGGGGTGACGAAGCAGGCAGGGACCGATGATCTGGCCGCCTATGTGGCCAGCGCTATCAATCCGGCCCAGACCTTCCAGTTTGCGCTTTCCGACATGGTCACTGATCTGGCTACCGGGGCACTCTCTGCCGGGTGGATCGTGCCGTTCGACTGCACCATCGGCGAGGTGTTCATCGGCCTTGCTGCCGCGCGGTCGAGCAGCGGACCAGTGACGGTCGATGCGCTGCTGTCTGGCGCCACGATCTTTTCGACCATGCCGTCGATTGCCGATGGTGACGATACCAGCCTGACCGGAACGGCGGCGGTGCTTTCGACCACGGCAGCGACGAAGGGGCAGGTGCTGACCTTCTCGATCATCGCTGCCGGCACTGGCGCGCGCGGCCTGATCGCGACGATTGAGGTGACCCCAGCATGACCTTTCTGGTCAATCAGCACCTTGGCAGCCTTGGCCTTCCGGATGCCGATATCATCACCGGCTTGCTCGGCGGCACGGTCTTTGCTGATGGCCCGGGTTATGATCTCGCAATCGAAAGCCCGAATGGCTCTTGGTGCGTTCTGACCGGACCTTATGCCAATAACACCGGACGGTTTTTGACCTTCAACACGGTACGCGGCAGCTACAACATCATCGAGCAGACTGCACCGGCCGTTGGCATATCATCGGAAACCCAGTTCGACAGCATCACACCGATCGACAACAGCGGCGCGATCTACGGCTACGCCACTTCCGACGATACCACGCGCAAGGTAACGCGGGCTGGAGTGGTGACGACGCTCGGCACAGCCGGCGATATCCCAATGGCATCGGGATCGCCGCCGGAACTGGTGAAGCTGTTCGATGTGGGCGGGGTGCAGACACTGTTTTACCGAACAGCAGGTGGTGCGACCAATCCAGTCTATTCCCGCAGCACCGTGACCGGAGTGGTGACGGCAATTGTTCCGCCAGTTGTCAGTGCTGCCTATCTGAAGACCGAACAATTCATTCAGGGGCCGGGCGGCGCAGTTTTCGGAGTGGCACCGCCCGTATCGGGGGGCACGATTTCCGATTTCTACTTCTGGGAAATTGCAGGCGGGACGGTGCACCATGTCACCGGGCTGCCATCGCTGGCGGCAGGAAGTTTCAACACCCCAGCTGACTACATGGATTATCACGGCGGCAAGTTCGCCATGGGCTGGGATGGCACCCACATGCTGGTGATCGATGCCAGCACGTTCACGCTCGATGCGGCGGTCGATGTCACGGCGCTGATCGGCACATCGAACTGGTATTTCGACCGGATCGATACGGCTGCGAACCAGATGGTGATCGACGAATACGATCCAGGCACATTCTTCACGACCAAACTGCACCGGGTGAACCTTGCGACGCATGCGCTCGATTCGACCGTGTTGATTTCGTCACTTTCAGCAGAGCCGCCGTCTGCTGCGACCTGGGGCTATCCTTATTTTTCGTATTGGGTGAACGGTCTTGGCGGGTATGCCGCGATGGCGACAACCGATACCGCTTCGGTGACGGTCAGCGGGCACGACGAGTATGCTTTCCAGCCCGATCTGGCGTTCCTGTTCCCCGCCTGAGCCGCCCCTCCCGTTGTAACACGCCCGGCAACAACGTGGCTTCATTGAACCGTGCGCGGGGGGCGGCATGGTCTGGCCATGCAACCGCTTGGCCCCATCCAGTTCCTCACCGTTCACTGCGCCGCGACCCCGGAAGGGCGTCCCGTTCCGGCGGAAACGATCAGCCAGTGGGATATCGGCCGGTTCGGCCAGGTGTCCTATCACTGGGTGATCGAGCTGGATGGCACCGCCGTCCGCACTCTCCCCGATAGCGCCAAGGGCGCGCATACCGGCGGGCACAACACCGGCAACGTCGGCGTCTGCTACGTCGGCGGGGTCACGGCTGACAACAAGGCGCCGAAGGACACCCGCACCCCGGCGCAGAAGGCCGCCCTGGCGAAGATCATCCGCGATTATCAGGCGGCGCACCCCGGCCTGATCGTGCGCGGCCATCGCGATTGGCCCGGCGTGGCCAAGGCCTGCCCCAGTTTCGACGTTTCCGGCTGGATCGCAGCCGGCATGCCCGCATGACCCCCGGAGGCCCCATGATCAGAAACATGCTTCTCTTCGCCGCTGCCGTCCTCGCCCTTTCCGGCTGCAAGGCCAGTCAGGTGCTCGATGCCGGGGCCAGCGCCGCCGATGCCGTCCACGCCTCCGCGCCGGCCAGCTTTGCCGATCGCACCGTGCTGGATGAGCAGGCCGCGCTGGGTGTCGAGCTGGCCTACAAGGCGGCGCGACTGGCGATGGAGACGGGCGTCGATGCCGGGTTGATCAAGGGCGAGACCGCCCGCCGCGCGGCCGAGCTGGACAACCGCGCCTTCCTCGCCGTCGCGACGGTGCGGCAGGCCTATGCCGCCGGCAATGCCGACAGTTACCGGCAGGCGCTGACCGAGGCGCGCGGGGCGATTTCCGATCTGATGGCCGTGAAGGGGGCGAAGTGATGTTCGAGAACCTGCTCAAGCTGCTGCCGGTTGTCGGCCCGGCGGTCGCCCGCACCGAGGAATTCGTCGGCTGGTGGAACGAGGTCTCCGCCGCGCTGCACCCGGCCAACCAGGAGACGGCCAAGGCCGCGCTCGCCGATATCCAGGCCGACAATGACGAAGGCCACGCCCGCCTGCAGGCCAAGCTGGCGCAGGCTGCCTGGCCGTCTGCCGATCGATGACCGTCCGCGCCATCTTCCGCCGCCAGCGCGGCGAGCCGATCGTGATTGCCCGGCGCGTGCTGTCAGGCGATCCGAGCGGCTATACCGTTTCGGCGGTGCTGAAGAAGTGCGACGGGCAGGTGGTTCCGGGGCCGGAAGTGGCCGTGGCGGCAGAGTTCGAGGTCGAGTTCGAACCGGCCACTGGTGACGAACCGGCGCGCTGGTCGCTGATCGTCGGGGCAGAGATCACCGCCGGTCTGCACCCCGGCCAGTATTGCGCCGATGCCAAGTTCGAACTGGATGGTGAAGTGGTGGAGATCACCGACCCCTGCTTCATCATCATCGACCAGAGCGTGAGCGGCTGACATGGCCGCGCTGGTCACCCAGTGGCTGGATCCGCCGCCCGCGCTGGTCACCGCGTGGATCGGGCCGGACGGCCGCATCGATACCGTGCTGGAGGCCCGCCGCGATCCCGATGCGCTGCCGGTGGTCTTCGGGCCGAGGGGGCGAAAGGGAGACAAGGGCGATACCGGCGCGCCGGGCGAAGTTCCCGATCCCGGCGACCTGATCCTCTATTTCCAGAACGGGCTTACCTAGGAGCACCCCATGGCCACTCTCGAATCCCGGCTCCGCGATCTTGCCACCGCGATCGGCACCAATGCCAAGGCGCTGAAGACGCTGATCAACGGCAATGTCGCCGATCTTTCCGGGCTGGCGACCACGGCGAAAAGCAACCTGGTCGCGGCAATCAACGAGGTCCGCACGCTGGCGGCCGGCAAACAGGACGCGCTGGGCTTCACGCCGATCGATGCGGCGACCAAGGGCGCGGCCAATGGCGTCGCCAGCCTGGACAGCGGCGGCAAGGTGCCGAGTGCGCAGCTGCCGGCTTTCGTCGATGACGTGCTGGAATATGCCAATTTCGCCGCCCTGCCCGGCAGCGGCAGCAGCGGCATCATCTATGTCACCATCGACAACAACAAGACCTGGCGCTGGTCCGGTTCGGCCTATGTCGAGATCTCGGCATCGCCCGGCAGCACCGATGCGGTGACCGAGGGCAGCACCAACCTCTATTTCACCAATGCCCGCGCGGTGGCCGCCCTTTCGACCTCGCTGGGCACGGTCGACACCGACTTCGCGGGGGTCTTCACCGGGGCGCTGACCTGACATGGCCACCCTGCAGACCCGCATTTCAGACCTCGCCACCGCCGTCGCGACGAAGTTCAACGCGATCAAGGCGGCGCTGGCGCCGGCAGGCGGGGCTACGGGGCAGGTGCTGACCAAGGTTTCGGGGACGGATTACGACACGCACTGGGCGGACCCTGCTGCTGGCGGCGTGACCGTCACCTGGGCAGCATTTCAGGCGCTGGTCGCGGCATCCGGCCTGACCTCGGGCGTTTCCTACTTCATTTCCGACATCTGCGAATCCGCGATCGCCACCGGCACGAACACCTACAAATTCGATGGTCCGACGAAGGGCCTCACCCTCGTCCTGGCGCGCGGCGCTTTCACTCTTTGAGGTAGCTCATCATGGCAGTCACTCCCCTTTTCAGCGGAACGCCGAACAATCAGGTCGGCGGCGCGGTTCTTGGTCCGACGGCGGTCACGGCGCAGGATGGCACCGGCTCTCTGTCACTGATCTATCAGGCAGGCGCGAATGGGTCTTATGTCGACAGCGTGACGCTCAAGCCGGTTGGCTCGCCGGCGCAGTCGCTGGCGCGCTTGTTTCTTTGCACCGCCACTGGTGCATTTGTTTCCGGCACTACCAATACCGCCGCCAATACAGCGCAGATCCCCGGTGAAACCGGCCTTCCGGCGATCACTTCGAGCAACCTCAATCCGACCAACGATATTGTCATCCCGGTTCGCCGCTGGCTTGGCCCCAATACCAAGCTGCTGATGGGCTTCGCGACTTCGACCGGGGCAGCGGGTACAGGATATGCCGTAGCCACATTTGGCGGAGATAGCTGATGTTTCCATCGGTAGGCTTCCCAACCGATGGGATCACAAACGTTCAGGTGATCTTGCCGCGCTCCTCAGGACCAACCCAAGCCCTCTGGTCGGCTTGGCAAAAGCCGGCCGGGTGTTCGTTCGTCTGGATTCTCCAGCAATACCCCGGTGGTGGTGGGGCCGGTGGGGCTTCCGGTGCGGCGGGTACTACTCGCGGGGGTGGTGCCGGTGGCGGTGCCGGAGCATCAAAGACATTTCTGATCCCGGCGTTTCTATTGCCTGAAACGCTGTATTTGAACCCCGGCAGGGGTGGCGCGGGCGGCGCAGCAGATAGTGCTGGCGGCACTACGAGCTCGGGGACTTTCGGAATTGGTTTTGATACCTCGCTAAGCGGCGTGAACTGGCTAAGCTCTAGCGGGGGCGGCAGCGGCTGCGGCCCCGGTGGTGCGGCGGGAACTTCCTCCGGTGGGGGAGCAGCTGGCGGATCGGGCGCATCCGTTGCTACGGGTATTTATAGGCAGTTCATCACTTCCGTGGCCCAAGGAAGCGGCGGCGGGGCAGGTGGTGCTCATACAGGCGGGCCGGGCGGAGCTGCGACGCAAAACGCTGCTAACGGTTGGGTCACAGGCGGAGCCGGAGGCGCTGGTGTCGGTACTTCCAACACTGACTCTGCAGGCGGCGGCGCTACCGCCCAAGCGCCCTTTACAGCACTCGCTGGCGGGGCGGCCGGTGGCGGTGCCGGGCTATTGGGCCAGAACTTCGGCAAGCACATTGATATCGCCCTTGCACGCGGCGGCCCGCTCTTTTTCGGTGGCGGCACTGGAGGCGGTTCTTCCGGTGCGTCTGGGACTGGTGGCAAGGGGGCCGATGGCGCGTGGGGCTGCGGTGGTTCCGGTGGCGGCGCTGGTGTCACTGGCGGCGCTGGCGGCAAGGGCGGCGATGGCTTCATCATCATAGGGGCGTTCTGATGCAGCTGATGGACATGCACGGCATCTGCTGCGGCAACTTCGACGGTGACCCGCCTGCGGGCTATTGGCTGCGGCCAGACAATGCGCCGGACAACGTCACCCGCCTCGAATTCTTCGACCGCTTCGGCCCAGCGCGGTTCAAGGCGATATTCGAGGCGATGCTGGTCAACCATGACCTTGCCTTCACCGTGTTTCGCGGCTTCGCGGCCGAGACGATCCACATCACCGAGAGCTTCCCCGCGCTGATCCAGATGGAGCAGATGGGGCTGATCCCGGCGGGGTCGGCGATCGAGGTGTGGTCATGAGCTACATCAAGCGCGTGCTGATCTCGATCGACCAGCTCGGCAACACGCTGGCGGATGGCGACCCGGATGAGACGATCTCAAGCCGGGTTGGCCGCAATGCCGTGGCCGGCAAGTGGTGGGCGCTGGTGGCGGAAAAGGTGATCGACTTCATCGCCTGGCGCGTGTTCGGCCAGCGTGGCCATTGCCGGTCTTCGATCGGCAGCTGAGAGCGGCCTGGAGCCCTACTTCCCGATCCACTCCACCACGGTATCCATGATCAGCTCCCGGTCTTCCGGGCTGAAGCCCAGCAGGCGGCGGCGGGGGTAGCGGACGGAGATCGAGTTCGGGATCCGGCGATCGACCTTGTCGACCAGGCCGAAGTGGTGGACCGCTGCCGTGCCGGCCACCGGCTGGCGGAAATCGACCGTCACGCCGTCCTGATCGGGGCGGACGCGCATGTTGCGGATGAGGCGGGTGCGGGGAAACATCTTGCCGCGGCGTTTGCGCAGGCGGCCCTTGCGCTCCTTTTTCGGCTTTCTCGGTTCCATCGGCGCGCCGTCCGGCTCGATGTTCTGGCCGATGCGCGCGGCGTTCGATTTGCGCAGGTTGGCGCCGATCTTGCGGGCAACGCGGACGCGCTCGCCCGGTTCCAGCTTGGCCAGATAGCCGGCAATCCACGGCTCTATGGCGTCCAGTTCGTTGCTGCTCATGCCAGCCGTTCCCTATTGCGGATCGGGCACCAGCTCCGCGCCGGGCACCCAGCCCTGTTGCAGTGTTGCTCCGCCCGCCAGCGGCAGATCGTCGGGCAGCAGCGGCACCGGCTCACCCGGGTGATCGATGTTCCACCCGCCGCCCTGGCGTGGGGTGACGATGGCAGTCTCGGTCAGATCCAGCTCGAACAGCAGATCGAAGGTGCGGCTGTCGACGATGTCGGCCTCGAAGGTGTAGCCGGCTTCGCGATCGGGGCGCAGCAGATCGGGCTGGTTGGCGCGCAGCCATTCATTGATCGCAAGGCAGACCACCGAGGGGTGGCCGGTGAAATCGACCAGCAGCACGCTGAGCTTGTACTCGTAGAAGAAATTGAGCGATGGGGTCTGGGTGCAGCGCACCTTGCCCTTGTCGATCCACATCCGCAGGTTGTCGGGATCGCGGGCGAGATCGGGCGCCAGTGCGACGATGGCCGCGCGGAGGGAATCGTGCTTGTTCATGGGGCGGGCCGATCAGGTTCGGAGGGGCGGCCGTGCTGGCGGTTCCACTCGATCTTGAAGGCGTGATAGCCGGCCTTCGCCATCGCCGGGACCGTCACCAGCAGGCTGATCAGGGTTGCGCCGATGATGATTTTCTCAAGCACCGGAAGGCCCTCCCTGGGCGTCGCTCCCCGGTGGTGCGGGCGGAGCGGCGGCGACCATGCCGATGCGGCGGCGGAACAGCCAGGCGGCGCCATCGAGCAGCAGGGGGAAGCCGATGAAGCCCTGGGCCATGGCGATCAGCACGCCGGCCACCGGATCGAGGTGATAATAGCTGACCAGCACGACAGAAACGGTCGCAAAGGCCGGCAGCGCGGAGATTTCCGAGATCGCCAGCCAGCGGCGGCGGCGTTCCCAGTGGCTGGCCATGATGGGGTCGGCCGGCGGATCGGCAGCCTCGCCGTAAAGTTTCAGGCCAAGCCGCGCGACGACGACGACGGTGCTGGAGAACAGCGCCGCTGCCCACCAGAAGAAGAATGCACGCCAGTCGTTCGGATCTTCCATCGTCAATCCCACAGGTTCACAGTTTCGCGGGTGGCAGAGGCGGCGGGGGCGGCGTCGGGCAGGATCACGATGCGGCCTTCGGGCAGCACCGGGCCAAGGGCAGCGAGATCGCGGTTGAGTTCGAGGGCCTGCTCGGTGACCTCCGCCGTGGCGCCAAGGTGGCGCCAGCAGATCAGATCGAGCGTGTCGCCCTGGAGGGCGGAAACCTGCATCAGATCAGCTCCACCGCAGTGCGGCTTGTGCCGAGGATGTCGCGCACGGCCCAGGTCATCTGGCGGCGGAAATCGGCGGCGGTCTGCACCTGGGCGTCGGCGCGGATCTGGCCTTCGGTGGTGGCCGTGATGTCGCGGTGGGTTTCGGCCAGCTCGGCAGCGGCGGCATAGCGCACGGCGCGGATCCAGAGCAGGCGCAGGCGGGTGAGGCCATCGACCGATTCTTCCGGGGCGACATCGTCGAGCGAGGTCTTGCCGGCGGCTTCCTGCACCTGCCGCCAGTCGCGCAGTTCACCGGAGATGGCGAGCATGCCGCCGCGCAGGGCCTCGACCAGGCGATCGTGGGTGATCACGTCGCCCAGGCGCAGGACGTTGCGGGTCTCGTTGCAGTCGATCTCGGGATACCAGCCATCTGCCGCGACAACCGTGTTTTCCGGCGACTGGGGCGCGGGCGGCACGGCGATCAGCGATGACATCAAACCGGCTCCTCAAAATGTGGGGGGTGAGGTTCAGGGCCTTCGCTTGCGGCTCCGGTCCATTCCCGCCCCCCGGCGCGGGTGGCGCAGCTCTATTAAGGCTTCTCTTCCGCCAGCTTTTTCCGCTCGCGTTCAAGGCCTTCGATGATCTTCTTGACACCGCAGGTCTTGTCGAGATCGAGCGCGCGGGTCAGCTGGGCGAGGGCGGCGTCGAGCAGGGCGGACTTGCCGCCGGCGACGGCGCTCTCGGCGGTGGGGTCGAATGCGTCGGCCTTGGCCTTCAGCGCGATGCCGGTGGCCTTGGCCAGCTTGGCGCGGACCTGATCGGGCATGTCGGCAGCGGCGGTGAGCGAGGCAACCTCGGTCAGCGATTCGAGCGGGATGTTCGGGGTCTTGCCGAGGCCGGCTTCGGCCATTTCCTCGGCCACCAGCACGGCGGGCTGGCGCTTGTAACGTTCGGGCAGGGCGATGCCATGCTCGAGAACGTAGGCGGCGAGGCGCAGGGCGAGCGCCCAGTCGGCGATGTCGATGGCCCAGACCAGCATGGTCGAGACGATCTCATCCTGGGTGCCGGCATCGGATTCCAGCGCGCCTTCGATCCACGGCAGATAGGCGGCAATCATGCCGCGCTTGGTCTCGATCTTCTTTTCGACCGACTGGATATCGTGGAGCCGGCGCAGGTCCTGCCCGAGGGCCATCAGCAGATTGGCATATTCGCCGGCGACGGCGCCGGTCTCCGGCATGGGCGCGGCGCCCTTTGCGGGGGCGGCAGTGCCGGTGAGGCTGGCGGCGAGCTTGCGCTGGCGATGGGCAAGGGCGGGGCTGTAGACCATGGCTGATATCCTGATTGGCGGGTTATCAAGGTGGGGGGCCGATCAGCCCCCCACTCTTTCGGATTGGCAGTCGGCTTACGGTGCCGGGCGGGCCGGCGCGGCGCCGATGACGACATTCTCGACCAGGGCCACAAGGCCGTAATCTTCGACGACGTAGGCTTCGTTGACGCTCTCATAGTTGGCGACCCGGTCAAGTTCCGGCTCATCCTTCAGGTAGCGGCGGCGGGTGCCTTCCTGATAGTAGATAGAGAGGTTGTCGAGCGTGGTGATCAGCAGGGCATCGGACGGGAAGAACGACACGCGCACCGCGGGCAGGCCGCCGATCTGCTTGTCCGAGCGCAGGATGCGGTCGGTGGCTTCCACTTCCGTCGCAGTGGCGCCGGTCTGCTGGGCGATGGTGAAATACTTGTCATCGACCAGATCGTGGCCAACCACGACCACCAGCTTGGTGTTGCCGCGATGCCATTCCGGCAGCATCCGCTTGGCATCCAGCACCAGGGCGTCGAGCGAGCTGTAATCGGCAGCCGCATGGGCCGAACCGCCAGTGGCGTTGTAGGCCGCATTGGCGTCGAACAGTTCCACGCCGGGCTTGATGTAGATCGCCTTGAGCGCGGCATTGTTGGTGCCATTGGTCTTAACGGTCAGGTTGCCGTCATCGAACACCTGCGCCGGGGCGTGGGTGCGGATCTTTTCCAGCCAGCCAATGTTCACGTCCTGCAGCAGCGGGTTGGCGGTGCGATCAGTGGTGGCGGCAGCCGAAGTGCCGTTGAAGCCGATCATGATGCGATCGAGCGCCTGCTGCTTCACGATGGCATCGCGCAGCAGCAGCTCAAAGTCGGGCTTGTGGCGCCATGCATCCATCAGGGCATAACGGCGCGACCAGTCGAAGTCCGTCTTGAGGCACAAATAGGTGTTGGTCTCGGAATTTCCGGTGGGATCCCCCGGGTTGCGCTTGGTGCCACCCGAGGTGTCGGTACGACCGGCCATGGTGCGCGTGGTGCCGAGGCCAAGCGTCTGCGCCGTCTGATCGACGACGCCAGTGACGTTGATCGCCTGGAGAAACTCCGACGATTCGGTCATCTTCTGTTCGAGGCGCTGCTCGACAACCGGATCGACCGAGAACTTGGAAGTGGCATCAGAAACGCCGTTCAGGAGCGCGATCCGGCTGACGTAGGCGTTGAAGAGGATACGGGTTTCGTTGCGCATCGGAGGTGTCCTTAGAGACGGAAACTGAAATCAGGGCAGGCGGACGATGGGGCGGGGTCAGGCAGGATCAGCAGTCGGTGCGGGCGACGATTTCTCCGCCGGTGGCAGCAGGGCGCTGGGTGAAGCCGGCGGCCGGGGTGTTGTCGATCGAGGTCTTGAGCGCGGCCATTTCACTGCGCAGGGCAGCGGCGTCGGTCTCGGACTTGGTGACGAAGGCCTGCACCGTGCTGGTGAACTGGCCCATCATCGCGGCGAGCGCGGCGAAGGAGGCCTGATCGCCCACGGCCGGGGCAGCAGCGCCGGGAGCCGGTTCGGCAATCGCCGGAGCAGCCGGTGCGGCCGGAGCCGGAGCGGCCAGCGGCGCCACGCCGGAGAACTTGTCGAAGAAGGCCTTGATCGCGGCGAAGGCGCCGGCCTCGGCACTGGCGGCCGGGGCTTCGACAACCATTTCGATCTCGGTCTCAACCGGGGCGGTGAACAGGTGGGTGGGATCGAGGGCGAGCGGCGATGCGGCCTTGTCCGCGCCCATCTTGGTGCGGAACTGCAGCATTTCGGTGCCGAGCGAGGCCGGGCTGTCGGTGACGGCGAGGCCAGCGAGATAGGCCTTGCCGGTGTTCGCGAAGTTGGGCTGGATCTCGATCGAGGAATAGACCTTCTGGCGCTTCTTGTTCATCGCGATCAGCGGATCGAAGGCATCCAGCTCGGCGAAGAGCGCCAGGCGCTTTTCGGTCTTGCCGCCGATAGGCAGTTCGATGGTCTCGGTCTTGACGGCGAGGACATCGCCGTAGGCCTGGAACGGGCCATCGGGCGTCACGCCGCGGATGTGTTCGAGGTTGACCCGTGCGCCGTAGGTGGCCGGGTTGTAGGTATCGGCCATCTCCTGGAGCGTCTTGGCATCAAGCGTGCGGCCATCGATGGTTGCGCCTTCGACGGCAACGCGGAAAAAACGGGTCTTGGGCATGATTTGCTCCGTGCTGATCCTGGTACGTCATCCCGCCGGGCGGTGCAGAGGGTCGACTGACGATCGGGAAAGGACGGGACGGGCCGGCAATTGGCAACGCGGGCGCGTTGTATCGTGCCGGCTTACAACGGGCGGGGCTTAGGCAGCGGCGGCGAGGGTCCATAGCCTGCGGCAATGCTCGATGCAGACCCAGACGAACCGGAAGACACCGGCAGCGATGCGCCCGAAGCGCAGGGGGCGACGTGCCTGCCGCGCGTCGCCGGAGAGCGGATGCGCGCCCGCTCGCTGTACTGGCAAGGCTGGTCGCTGACCCAGATCGCCGAGGAGCTGGCGCTGCCCTATTCGACCGTCGCCAGCTGGAAGGTGCGCGGCAAGTGGGATCAGGCCAGCCCGCTGGAGCGCGCCGAGGATGCGGTGACGGCCCGCTACATCGCCCTGGTCGGCAAGGAAAAGAAGAGCGGCCACGATTTCAAGGAAATCGACATGATCGGCCGCCAGCTGGAGCGCTGCGACCGGCGGCGGAAATACCTGGGCAGCGGCAACGAGGCCGATCTCAATCCGAACCGATCGAAGGCTGGCAAGGCCACGGCGGAGAAGAAGGAAAAGGCCAAGAACCGCATCACCGCGGCGATGGTCGAAAAGCTGCGCGCCGATTTCGAGGAAAGCCTGTTCGCGCACCAGACCGACTGGCGATCGAGCACCAGCCTGCGCACCCGGCTGATCATCAAGAGCCGCCAGATCGGCGCGACCTGGTACTTCGCCCGCGAGCGGCTGCTGGTGGCGCTGGAAGATGGCAAGAACCAGATCTTCCTTTCGGCCAGCCGGGCGCAGGCCAACATCTTCCGCAATTACATCGTCCAGTGGGTGCAGCGGGTCTGCGACGTGACGCTGAAGGGTGACCCGATCGTCATCCAGCGCGGCGGCGGCGACGAAAATGAGGACGGCGAGGAAGAGCAGGCGCTGGAGCCGGTCGAGCTGTCATTCCTCGGCACCAATTACCGCACGGCGCAGGGCTATCACGGCGACGTGATCATCGATGAGTGCTTCTGGATCTACGGCTTCGAGGAGCTGTTCAAGGTCGCCTCGGCCATGGCGACGCACAAGATCTACACCCGCACGCTGTTTTCGACGCCCAGCACGCTGGCCCACGAAGCCTATCCGATGTGGTGCGGCGATCGCTTCAACCGGCGCCGGGCCAAGGGTGACCGCGTCTCGATCGACGTGACCCACGATGCGCTGAAGAACGGCGTGCTCGGCCCGGATGGCATCTGGCGGCAGATCGTCACAGTGTTCGATGCCGTCGCCAAGGGCTTTGACCTGGTCGACGTGGAAGAGTTGCAGCTCGAATATTCGCTCGACGAATTCGACAACCTGTTCCGCTGCGTCTTCCTCGATGACAGCCAGTCGATGTTCCCCTTTGCCATGATGCGCAAATGCGGCGTCGACAGCTGGGACGTGTGGCGCGATTTCCAGCCCTACGATCCGTGCCCCTACAAGGGCGAGGTCTGGCTGGGCTACGATCCGAACGCCAGCGAAAGCGGCACCGGCGACGATGCCGCGCTGGTCGCCCTGGCGCCGCCATCGAAGATCGGCGGCAAGTTTCGCGTGCTGGAAAAGCAGCGCCTCAAGGGCCTCGATTTCGCCGGCCAGTCCGATGCGATCAAGGCGATGTGCGCCAAGTACGATGTCCGCAAGATCGGCATCGACACCACCGGCGTCGGCAAGGCGGTTTACCAGCTGGTCTGCAAATTCTTCCCTATGGCCGAGGCCTACAATTACTCGGTCCAGACCAAGACCGCGCTGGTGCTGAAGGCGAAGAACGTCATTTCCAGCGGCCGTCTGGAATTCGACGCCGGGTGGCTGGACGTGATGCAGAGCTTCATGGCGATCCGCCCGGAAATCACCAAGGGCGGTACCCAGGTGACCTATGTCGCCAGTCGTTCCGGCGGCACCGGCCACGCCGATCTGGCCTGGGCGATCATGCACGCCCTGTTCTTCGAACCCCTCGATATCACCGAGCCGCTGGGTGGCGGCTCCACTGTGGAGCTTTGCTGAAATGAACGAAGCCAACCTTCCCGCCGAAGCGATGGTCGCGGGCGCCGACACGGCGATTTCGAAGGCCGAGGTCTTCACCTTCGGCGATCCGGAGGCCGTTCTCGATCGGCGCGAGATCTTCGACATGTTCGAGACGACGCACAATTCGAAGTGGTACGAACCGCCGATCTCGATGATCGGGCTGGGGCGCTGCTACCGGATGTCGTCGCACCACCAGAGCGCGCTGCTGCTGAAGCGCAACCTGCTGGCCAAGTCGTTCATCCCGTCGCGCTGGCTGACCAATGCCGATTTTGCGCGCTGGGCGCTCGACTGGCTGATCTTCGGCAATGCCTATCTGGAGCGCATCGACAACATGGCCAACCGGCCGCTGGCGCTGAAGCCTTCGCCGGCTGCCTATACCCGCGTCGGCGTCAATGCCGATGCCTTCTGGTTTGTCCGATCGAACCTGCTGCTGGGGCAGGCCTTCGAATTCAAGCCCGGTTCGGTGCATCACCTGGTCGAGCCGGATCCGCTTCAGGAAATCTACGGCATGCCGGAATACCTCTCGGCGCTGCAGGCCGGGCTGCTCAACGAGGCGGCGACGATCTTCCGCCGGCGGTATTACAAGAACGGCAGCCACGCGGGCTTCATCCTCTACATCAGCGAGGAAGGGCTCAACACCACCGATAGCGACGCCATCCGCAAGGCGATGAAGGATGCCAAGGGGCCGGGCAATTTCCGCAACCTCTACCTGCACATCCCGAAGGGGAAGAAGGACGGCGTGCAGCTGATGCCGATCGCCTCGCTGGGCGCGCAGGATGAGTTCCTCAACATCAAGGATGTCACCCGCGACGACGTGCTGGCCGCCCACCGCGTGCCGCCCCAGCTGCTGGGCGTGGTGCCGAAAAACACCGGCGGCTTCGGCAACATGGTCGATGCGGCGAACAATTTCTTCGAGCAGGAAATCCAGCCGATCCAGCAGCGCATGCTGGAGGTGAACGACTGGCTGGGCCTGCCGGCCGTGCAATTCCAGCCCTTCACGCCCAAGGCCTCGGCCGGAAGCGCGCCGAAGGCCGGCGCCTGATCGAAGTGGAGAAATTCCTCCGCTGAAAGGCGGGGGCTGGGCTGCGCTAACAGCCCGAACCGGCGGTCTGGGCCCGCCATGTACCGTTCGGCGCCGAATCGGTGCCATCCCGCCTCCCCGTCCGGGGGCGTGACTCGTGCGGAAATCACATGGCGGAGTCCAGAGCAATGAATGCCCAAAATCCAGAAATCGCCCCAGCCTTCGAACTGGTCGATCCGGTCAAGCCTCTGGCGCCCTACATCGGCGGCAAGCGCAACCTTTCCCGTCGCCTGGTCAAGCGAATCAACGCGATCGATCACGTCACCTATGCCGAGGTCTTCGTCGGCATGGGCGGCGTTTTTCTGCGCCGCGACCGGCGGCCGAGGTCCGAAGTGATCAATGACTGGTCCGAGGATGTCGCCACCTTCTTCCGCGTGGTGCAGAACCACTACGTGGCCTTCCTCGACATGCTGCGCTTCCAGATCAGCAGCCGGGCCGGCTTCGAGAAGTTGATGCGGCAGGATCCTTCGACGCTGACCGATCTGCAGCGATCGGCCCGGTTCCTCTACCTGCAGCGCCTGGCCTTCGGCGGAAAGGTCGCCGGGCGAAACTTTGGCGTCAATCCGGCGGCGGCATCGCGCTTCGACGTGACCAAGGTCGGCCCGATGATCGAGGCCGTGCATGAACGTCTGGCCGGCGTGGTGATCGAGCGCCTGCCCTGGAGCGACTTCATTGCGCGCTACGATCGGCCGGGCACGCTGTTCTATCTCGATCCGCCCTATTTCGGCTGCGAAGGTGATTACGGCAGCGACCTGTTCGACCGGGGCCAGTTCGAGCTGATGGCGCAGCAGCTGCGCGGGATCAAAGGGCGGTTCCTGCTTTCGCTCAACGACCGGCCAGAGGTCCGCGAGATCTTCGCCGGCTTCACCTTCGACGAAGAGCGCGTCACCTACTCGGTCGGAGGCATGCAAAATGCCCGCAACGTGGGCGAGGTTATAATTTCGCGGTAACGCGATGTTTTTGACGCTGTGCCCCAGACATGCCAAAGGCCCCGCAAAATCTATGTTTTGAAGGGCACACCCTGTCTACCAGCGGGAGATAGGCAGTCAAGCACAGAGTGAGGGGCCAGGGGCGATCCCTGGCCCCTTTTCCGTGCCCTGCTACCCCCAGCAGGCCCCGAGACCCCCGAGGACCGCTCGCGACCCCCGCGCGCCGCGCTTGCCCCCACGCCCCGCCA
>Ga0213917_1000044_pt1 | contig 40459 bp, 48 predicted proteins | sample McNCre117MG_FD_161051 | JGI IMG/M metagenome (GOLD analysis project Ga0213917, IMG submission 161051) | Freshwater microbial communities from McNutts Creek, Athens, Georgia, United States - 1-17 MG | ecosystem: Environmental > Aquatic > Freshwater > Creek | place: USA: Georgia | collected... | reverse complement strand
TCGTCACAGTACTTCTCGTCACAGTACTTCTCGTCACAGTACTTCTCGTCACAGTACTTCTCGTCACAGTACTTCTCGTCACAGTACTTCTCGTCACAGTACTTCTCGTCACAGTACTTCTCGTCACAGTACTTCTCGTCACCTCTCCCTGTAGCGAGAAGTACTATCCTCCGATTTTCGGGATACAGTTTCGCGGGTCAACTTCAACTACCTCCACTTCCCGGGTTATTCACAGAATTGGTACAGTAGGAGTTAAGACCAGCCATCGCCACTTCCCTGTAGCGGGAACTGTATCCCCTTGCCTTCAGGTCCACTATTCACGTGTCAAGGAGCTTTTATTTTCTCTTCTCGCTTACAAGTACATTATCGTCCCCCTGTAGCGAGAACTTGAGTACCGAAACGGCTGAGTTTTCTTTCACTCGTTTAGTCTAGCCCAGCTCGTGTTTTATCCCCCCTTAGTCCGATTCGGTGTGGTATGCTAGGGTCAAGTGGATCACCTCCCGGCGGCACCGCGAGCGCCCCGGAAGTGCCTCTCTCCGGCCCTGTACGCCCGTCTCCCGGCCTCGTGACTGCCCCGCGTGTCAGTGGAAGGGGAGAAACACAAGTAGGGCCCTACCGACTAGGTAATTAGTCGGTAGGGCCCTACTGCGAGCGCAGTTATATCAGTTGGGGACTACTTTGATGAGGTAGTTCACGGCATTCACCGTGAAGTTGAACTCAACGGGACCGTGCCCCTTGAGCTCGTTAGTTCCAGCGGCAGAGAATGCGGCGGCGTGAAGAGCAGTAACCTCCACCTTTGTGCCGCTAACCTTACTCAGGTGCGCAGCAACACTGGTGAAGTTTGACGAGATACGGTTATTACCGTTGGCGTCCTTCATTGGGGACTTACTCGTGACGTGAACCCCATCAACGTATGCCTCGATAATGCGGGGCTTGGGGGTGCTGACGCCACCTGTAGCGGGAGTAGTACGAACTCCCTTGATGGGGGGGAAGTACATCTCTGCGCTCTCGGAGATGTACTCCTTGAACTTTGCAGCATCCTCTTCGCCAATGAAGACGGAGAGGGAGCTTACGACGTTGGAGTACTTGGCCTTCTCGGCCCTGTACTCCGCCACGATAACGTCGGTAGGACGCCTATCAGCAGGCTCCGGAGTGATACTCCGGATGTGTGCCTCAACCGCGGCCTGCATCTCAAGAACCTTGGAGTTAATAACCTCCATATTCGCGCGGTACTGCAAAATAACCTCATCAGTGGTAGGGGTAGTGTCCCTGACCTCAAAGATAAGGTTAGTGCTACCATCTGCGGAGCCGAACTCAGCTGCAAGGGCCTGCAGCTTGGCGGCGTGCTCCGCCAGAATAGGAAGAGCGGCGGTTGCGAACGTTGAGTTGATAGGAAGCTCGGTCATTTTACTATCTCCTTTGGTTGTTGGCCTGCTGTCATCATAGCAGGCCCGCTGTGTGGCCGCCACTCTGACGGCTCCCGTGTATAGTAGTTGTATCGGCATCGGGGGGAGGGACTTTAGTGCGGCGGGAAGATCTTTTCGGCTTATCTCGCGCTACTTTCGAGTAACTTAGATACTAAGGTCAAATACTAAGATCAAATACATAAGGTCAAGTACATCAACATCTTGTATAGGTGAAACAATGTGGAAACATGTTATCCGTAACCCATCCCCAAAAAAGTAGAGAATAGAGCAAGATCATTAAGAGAATAGAGAATAGAGAATAGAGAATAGAGAATAGAGAATAGAGAATAGAGAATAGAGAATAGAGAATAGAGAATAGAGAATAGATGCTTCCCTGTAGCGGGAGTGGTATAGGAGGTGTAGCGTGGCTCCAAGTATCGAGATTAAGCTTCTGAACTATCTGTCTGGTAATGTGGCCTTAGGTAAGCGTGTGACTGTAGCGGATGCCGCGATAGCGGCAGACACTACAGTCACTATAGTAAGAGGTATAATGGCTACTAAGGGGTTTCAGCATAAAGCTCTTATGCGTGGGCTTAACCTAAAGTGGCCTGATAGCGCGGTGAATCCTCACCTTAAGGAACTGGAGCGGGTAGCTTATGTGGTTCCGGGTGCGGGGTCACAGGTTGATACTGTCGCTACATCCCCTGTAGCGACAGTTACATCCCCGCCTGAGAACTACTATAGGCCTGTCAGGGGCTCTGAAATAGATGAGCTTAAGGCTATCTATGGTTTAACTGAGGATCAGTTTAAAGTAGCAATGTACCTCACTGATCCCACTGTAGCGGGAAAGAGTCTTAGGGAAAGGCTTGCAGCTGCCGGATGTAGCTATAATATGTATGACTGTTGGATGAAGGAACCTAGCTTTAGGAACCTAGTATTTAATAGAACTCAATCTATTATTGATAATAACATGCCTGAGGTTACTCAGGCGCTAGTGGAGCAGGCAGTTATAGGTAATACTACTGCCTTCAAGATGCTCCATAATCTTCATAAGTCAGGAGGGGACTCTGTAGCGGATAATACTGGGGCTACTACAGGTAGTACTACTCTTGAGGTATTAAGTAAGGTTATCGACATTATTAGCAGGAATGTTGTTGACCCTGCGGTACTAGATAAGATAGGCGGGGAGCTAGCCCTACTGGCAGGGAGTAGGGGCGTAGGTGGCACTGTAGCGGCTATAGAGGAGAACTAATGGCAACTTATACTAGTAGGACTGGCCTTAGGATACCTGAGAATTCAGATCCTGCGGCCTTGGCTGATATAACTAGGAACTGGAATAGGCTTGATGGGACCTCGGGACTTATACTGGTGACCGAGAGCACTAAACCTGTAGCGGATAATTATCCTGGGAAGTTCATAAAGTGCACTGACTCAGGGAAACACTACTATTTGGATAGCACGGGAACCTGGAGTAACGGGATATACACCGGGGGAGCGTGGGTAGAGGACTACTATAGTAATGTGTTCACTGGGGCTGGAAGCACTAATATAGTAACTAAGACCGGAACTACCTATAGTAATAATAATGGTAGCTTTGTAGCGGAACCTGAGCTTATCTTCGGGAATATAGTTCCGGGGCTGTGGAATATTAAATTCCTACCAGTTATGAACTCAAGTAGTTCTAATACTCCCTATGTAGCTATTCAGACCTCCGTTAGTTATACTTTTAATACTGCTAAATGGCGTAGGATAGACACTAGTACTTACGAGTACAACGCTTTTAAATACCTATATGGGTTAAGCACGGCTATACCATTGTGTGGTGTTAACCTTAGTGGGGTTAGCGATAGCTTCCAGCCCGAAGTAGAGTGGATGGTTCAGTTTACAAGTACTGGAACCATAGGACTTACTTTTATGTACACTCCTAATATAGTAGCCGGTAGCACTATGATTATAACTAGACTTAGCTGATAGGCAGGATTGTATAGTGGAGAGGATTATATAATGGATACCTCACCTATGGATCCCAACCACTCCCTTGGGAGGGGCCAATACCAGGCCAGCCCGGGGGCCCACAAGCATAATGGCGATGACTCTGAACTGCTGTGTAGCGGAATGGCTATAACCGGAGCCAAAGCAGGCAACTCTGCCTTAACTAGCGTTATAGCGCTACTGGTTAAGCTTGGGGCTACGGATAGCACAACCTGACTGTAGCGAAAGAGCTTATAAAGAGGGTTGAGATGACACCGGAAGAGCTTGATAAGCGGGTTAACTTTGATGCTAGCACAGGTTGCATAACTATTAAGGAAGCCATTAGGGCTACTATGGGTATTATAAACGGGGCTATACCGGATAGTAGGGAGAAATCACTGGCTATGACTAATCTTGAGGAGGCACTTATGTGGGCCATTGCCGCTGTAGCGAGGAATAGTGGCCAGTAGTGCGGTAACCAATATAGAAGCTTGGGGATACCTGGCGGAGAAGCTTAGGCAACAGGCCAGGGAACCTAATGTTCTCGCCTATAAACCTCACCCTAAGCAGGAGACTTTTCATAGAAGTACTAGTAAGACAAGACTGTATATTGGTGGTAACCGAAGTGGCAAGACTGTGGGGGGAGTTGTAGAGGCTATATGGTACCTGACTGGAACTCACCCGTACAAGAGTACCCCTGTAGCGCCAGTTAGGGGTAGAGCGGTATGCGTTGACTATAATAAGGGAATTAAACAGATACTAATACCTCAGTTTAAGCAGTGGGTTCCCCCTAGTGAGTTAAAGGGTGGGAGTTGGGAACGGGCCTATCATAGTGACGATAAAGTTCTAACTTTTAAGAACGGCTCCACTTTAGAATTTATGAGCTACGAGCAGCGGTTGGACGCGTTTGCTGGAACTAGTAGGCATTTCGTTATGTTTGATGAAGAGCCACCTAAGACTATTTATGACGAGTGCATGGCTCGACTTATCGACACTAATGGTGATGCCTGGCTTACCCTTACCCCTATTCATGGCATGAGCTGGATTCATGATGCTATTTATAAACCTGGTGAAGGAACTGACGCGGTAACCCAGGTAGATATACATGAGAATCCCTACCTCAACCCTGAAGCTGTAGCGAGATACCTAGATAGCCTTGACCCTGATGAAAGAAAAGCACGAGAGTGTGGAGCTTTCATTGAAATGGGCGGACTAGTATATAAGAACTGGAAAAGAGATACTCATACTATACCATTTACTAAGGAAGTACTGGAAGAGGCGCTTAAGGGAACTATTTATACTAGTATGGATCATGGCTATAACGCCATGACATCATGGCTTTGGCATAGCGTTATGGCTGACGGAACCATTATTACCTTCTATGAGCACTCCAAAGCGGAGATGACTGTAGCGGAGCACTGTAAAGAAGTTAAAAGAGTAGAAAAAGAGCTTAAGATACCAAAGCCACTTATTAGGATAGCTGATCCCGCTACAGCGCAGCGGCAGGGAGTTACTGGGACTAGTATTCAGACTGAATACGCTATAAACGGTATAGGCTTATCCTCGGGTAATAATGATGTAATGACTGGAGTACTGAAGGTTCAACAGTACCTTGGAATTAACCCTAACACTAATAAACCCTATTGGATTATAGCGGATAACTGCACTAACCTTATCTGGGAAATACCTAGACTTAGGTGGAAGACGGCTGCCACTAAGGCTGCGCAGTTAGATAGAAATCCGCAGGAACAGATACACAAGAAGGACGACCACGCTTGCGATTCCGCTAGATACTTTTTCAGCTTCATGCCTTCGCTACAGGGCCCGGAGGTAGAGCCACCTGTAGCGGAAATTGATACTAGCGGTAAGCGGTACGATACTAATTTAGCAAGAACTAGCTGGGCATTTACGGAAGGAGTAGATACACTATGTTCTCTAGAGTGGGAATAGCCTCGGAAGAGGGGGGCAACTGATGAGCAGGTTTATACTTGCAGATAATCTTGTGGCATCCCCAGCTGCCTGTGGAGTTTGTGGGACGCATAATACCCCGCAACTGGACGTTACCTTATCCTTCGATTACTATGGTGCCCTTACTTTCTGCCTGCCGTGCCTTAGCGATATGGCTACTGTAGCGGGAGTTATAGATAAGCCCCGTGAAATTCATGATATAGCTGACCTTAAGGGAAAGGTTGCCGGTGTTATTGCTAGTGGTACCGCTAGTATGCTTGATGATTTGCATAACATGCTACTTTCTTATCAGCCAACTATTAGAAAATCATACAATAGTGCTGAAGACAAGGCAGCAGGAAGTAGCACTGTTGAAGGATACAGTAACAATGTTAGCAGCGAAGGGGCCGCTAGAGTTTCAGGCATTAAGCCTGAACCAGGAGTTAGTTTGCCCTTCTAGTATAGAATTTGATCCCTCGGATGAGGCTGAGGCGGATAGGATTAATAGGAGGGACGATGTAAGCGATGGAGACTTCGAGCAATACCTCGGTAACACCGGATCCGGCTTCGCTATTATCTGAAGTAAAACGAAATGGTGAGCTTGTATCCTGGATTACTAACGCTCACAAGGAAATGAAGGCTGCCAGAAATAAAACGCAGCTTAAATGGGATATAAGTATAAGCTTTTTTGCAGGGAAACAGTACCTTGAGTTTACTACCGCCCAGGGCGGTAGACTTATGGTACCTAAGGCGCCTAAGCATAGAGTACGACTTACTGTTAACCGTATACGACCTATGATTAGAACCGAACTTGCTAGACTTACGCAGCAGAAGCCATCGGCCTCAGTTATACCTGCTACGTCTGAAGATGAAGATATGGCTGCGGCGTTTGCTGCGGAACAGATATGGGAAAGTGTATCTAGGAATAGTAAAGCTCCTAGAGCTTTTCGTGAAGCCGCTTTCTGGACAGTAGTGTGTGGCACTGGATTTATTAAAACATGGTGGGATAAGACAGCGGGGCCTGTAGCGCCTGATCCTGCTAACCCACTAGGACCAGGTATACCTCTTGGTGACGTTAAGTTTGCAGCTGTAACCCCTTACCACTTATTTGTGCCTCTTCTTAGGATTACAGATATACAGGAACAGCCTTATGTTCTTTCTGTACACACTATGACTCTTGCAGCTGCTCGTATGCAGTACGGTGAAATGCTTAAGGGCATGGAATCCAAGGTGTGTAGCAGTAATGAACTTCTCAGTGATATAGTACTGGATCTAAATGGTAATAATGCCGAACCTGATTCGGTAATGTGCTATGAGATGTGGGTTAAGCCCAACGGCTGCAAGTACTTGCCCAACGGGGGTCTGGTACATGTAATAGGCGATAGAGTAGTGTACTGTAGCGATAAGGGTATTCCTTACAGCCATGGGCAGTACCCATTTACTAAGATAGAGCATATACCTACTGGCGTATTCTATACCGAATCCTCTATTACTGATGTACGCCCGCTACAGCAGGAATATAATAGAGTACGGTCTCAGATAACTGAGGCCAGAAATAGAATGGCTAAACCTCAGTGGGTTGCACAAGCCGGTTCTGTAGATGTAAGCAGGATGACTACGGAACCCGGGCAGGTAATACAGTATACTCCAGGGATGGCTCCCCCTACTCAGGTAGCTCTTACTCCTCTTCCTGGTTATGTTATACAGGAGCAGGATAGAATACTATCGGATATAGAAGACCTGTCTGGGCAGCACCAGGTAAGTACAGGTTCTGCTCCTACTGGAGTTACTGCTGCTACAGCTATCTCCTTCTTGCAGGAAAAAGACGACGGTATACTTAGTACTACATACGCATCAGTAGAAGAGGCCTGGGAAAACATTGCCTACCAGACCCTTAACTTAGTTGTTCAGTACTGGGATCAGGAGCGAACGGTCAGGACCACTGGCGCGGATGCCGGGTTTGATGTTATGCTTCTCAAGGGAAGCGATATAAAGAATAATACCGATGTAGTAATGGAGGGCGGTAGTGCTCTCCCAGTATCTAAGGCCGCGAGGCAAGCGCTTCTTATGGACATGATGAAGATGGGATTCATTAGTCCTCAGGATGGTCTTAAGATGCTTGATATGGGAGGTACTCAGCGGCTGTGGGAAAGACTCAGGATAGATGAGTCTCAGGCCCAGCGCGAGAATATAAAGCTCAAGAAGGTAGATCCTGCGCTTATACAGCAGTTCCAAGAGGCACAGGCGCAGCTACTTCAATCTACGCCCCAGGCTAGTGTAGACGGGATAAATTCCCCGCAGCCTACGCCCATGGAGTCACTTCTTCCAGTAAATTCCTGGGATAATCACGCCATACATATAGAAGTACATAATACTTTTAGGAAGACTCAGCAGTTCGAACTACTTCCTGACGCTGTAAAGATTGAATTTGAGTCGCATGTAAATATGCATGTTGCTGCCGCTAATCAAGCTATGCAGCAGGCTAGTATGGCTCAGGGTACCCCTGTAGCGACTAATCAAGACCCGAATGGAGGTATACCAAGTGGCGAACAGCCTTCAGCTTGACATTACTGCTAATCACGGGTTTGTTGATGCCCAGTGCGCTAACACTACTAGGCAGGGCGGTAGGATTACTACTACGCTAGTAGAGGACGATAGTTACGGCAATATGAATGACCTGGACACCAGACTTCAGGCACTTGACGCGGGCACGTATACTCAGGCCTATCTGCGTACCTTGAACAAGAATGACAAGACTTATGCGCTTAGACTTAACAGGGAATCGAACACAATCTGATTTACTAGCGCGCCAGGACCTTATACGGAACAGCGCAAGGAGTTATCATGGAAGACGAAGGCACTGTAGCGGCTGAGGGAACCCCTGTAGCGGCTGAGGGAACCCCTGTAGCAAACTCAGGTAATCCCGCATGGGGAGAACTTCTTAGTTCTATACCATCTGCGCTACATGATGTAGTTACTCCGCATCTTACTAAGTGGGATTCTGGAGTACAGAGCCAGTTTGAGAAGTATAAGCCCTACGAGCAGTTCGTAGGCACACCTGCTAACGAGATAGAAGCAGGACTTAATATCTTTAGGGCGCTTAATGCAGACCCTAAGGCCCTGTACGACCAGCTCGCAGAGCACTATAATTTCAACTCTACAGTTGAGGATAATCCTGTAGATGAGGAATTTGATACCAGTATAGCTAGCAATCCAGTAGTACGCCAGCTTCAAGAGCAGCAGCAGCAGCTTCTCGCTAGGGAAGAAGCACGTGTAGCGCAGGAGGCTGATGTATGGCTCAAGACTCAGCAGGCTAAATACAGCGCTGAGCTTGAGGCTAAGGGTATAACCCCTGATTGGGAGTTTATCCTGACTAGGGCTTCCGCTACAGCTCAGCAGATTGGCGATAATGATAAGGCCATGGCATCGGCTGTAGCGGCATTCGAGAACCTTGTTGGCAAGTACAGGGCCCCTGTAGCGAATGCCGGGGCTCCTCCTGTATTCAAGCCTAATTCGTCTGTGGCATCGACTACGTTTGATCCCTCAAAGATGAGTCCGGATGAGCGTAGGTCGTTTGTTGCGCAGCTTATTACACAGCAACTTAAGGAGTAATATAATGGCAGCTACTATGAGCTCCGTGGCAACTATACTCAAGGAGATATATGAGCCTACTATGCGGGAGCAGCTTAACGCTGAAGTAACTACGCTTACTAGGGTTCAGAAGACCTCGGAGGGAGTAACCTCCGAGGTAGGTGGTAGGTACGTAACCTTCCCTGTTAAGACCTCGCGCAACCAGGGAATAGGCGCCCGTCTTGAGATGGAAGCGCTTCCTGCTGCCGGTAACCAGGGTAGGAAGACTGCACGAGTAGGTCTTAGGCACCTGTACGGTACTATGCGACTTACTGGCCAGGTATTCGAGCTGGCTAAGACCAATACTCAGGCCTTCGCGTCTACTCTTGAGGACGAGACTACTTCCCTTAAGACTGATCTGGCCGTAGACCTTAACCGTCAGGTATATGGCAACGGAACTGGTACCCTTGCTGCTATCACTGCTGGAACCACTGGTACTACCTTCACTGTAGCGCATACTCTCTGGCTTGATAGCCAGATTGGCTGTGTAGTGGATATTTACGACGCTACAGGTGTAACTCAGAAGGCCACTGGTCGTACTATTACTACCATTACTGACACCCAGGTAACTATATCTGGGGCTAACGTAACTGTTGTTAGTACTGATATCATTGTGCGTACCGGTTCTGTAGGAAAGGCTGACCTCTCAGTTCAGCGTGAGTGGACCGGGCTTGGGGCTATTGTAAGCTCTATTGGTACTCTGTATAACCTCACCGACCCGGTATGGACCAGCAATCTGTTCACCAACAGCGGCACTGCTAGGGCTCTTTCTGAGGGACTTATGACTACTGCCTGTGACGTAGCTCGCAAGCGCGGTGGGTCTACTCCTAGCGTTATGTTCTGCAACCTTGGAGTTAGGCGTTCCTACGCTAATCTTCTCGTGCAGCAGCGCCGATTCACTAACGTGCAGGAGTTCAAGGGCGGATTTAGTGGCCTCGCCTTTACTACTGACAAGGGGGATGTTCCCCTTGTCACCGATACTCACTGCCCTCCTAACTCTATCTACGGCCTTAACGAGAAGGAACTTAAGTGGTATCGTGCCGCTGATTGGGAGTTTATGAACAGGGATAACAGCACGTGGGATCGAGTTCCCGGGTATGACGCGTACGACGCTACTATGTACCAGTACAGTGAGCTCGGTACCCACCGACGTAACGCCCACTTCTTTATTGGCGATATAATCGAAAGCTGACGCAAACAAAAGCTGACGCAAACAAAAGCTGACGCAAGCAAAAGGGCGGGACCTAGGTAAGGTCCCGCCCTTTTGTTTAATATCGAGGTGTTCCTATGTATGATTTTCTGAGCGACGACCACTCCCGTGTAGCGGAATTAATACACGAGTATGATAGTTCACTTAGCGTAGAACTTATTCAAGAGGAGTCCAGAGAGATTCCTCAGTTTCCCTATAGAATAATGCATACCAGAGAGGATGGCAGCAGCTACCCTGTCAGATACGTATCTATAGAGGACATGAACCCAAAGCTTCTTGCGTGGGTATACGCAAATGATATGGTGAGGAATCCAAAGGACCTTCTACAGTACCTTGAATTGCAGGAAAAGGCAAAGAAGGCAGTAGAGGATAAAAGGATGGAGGATATATTAGGCGAGTCTAGGGACCTAGTATCCTCTATAGTAGGTGGAAAGAACTGGTATAAGCATAACGGTATAACTTATTCTTAGGAGCGTGTATGATACTATCGCCTAGGACAGACGGCGTAGATATAAATACAGAGTATAGGGATGAATTTACTTCCCTTAATCCTAGTAACTGGGAAGCTCCGGTTACTAGCGGCTCTGTAGTATATGGTATTGAGGGAAATGCAGCCGGATCTAGTTATCTTCGTGTAGCTCTTGATCCTAGGGATCCTTCGGCTAGTTTTGATATGGTAGGAGCTAATTCTCTTTGTGTAACCCATCCATTTAGGGTGGGCTTTGGGATTACTACTTCTCGCAGGTCACTACAGACCCATATGTGGTTTGGCCTTGTAGGAGTAGATTCTAGCACTAAAAAGGCAGCACTAAACCCCAGTGCGGACTACGTAGCTGGGACATCTGTAGCTAAACTACTTCCCTCCATTACCTTTAGTTCCGGTATAACTGTCCTTAGCAATGTAGCCACTATCACTACTGATACTCCTCACGGGCTTAATGTGGGAGATCGTATAGTAATTAATGGGGTACTTGATCCTAGGCTTAACGTATGCACTGTCGTTATAGGTTTAGGCGCAGCTAATAACGTATTTTCTTATACTCAGACCTTTTCTAACGGAACGTATGGTACCACAGGAACTATAACTAAGTGGAGAGCTAATCTTGGGTACAGAGATACTATAGGGTGTCTCTTTAGAGACAATGTTATTGGTAACGTAGATTTTGTCAACTCTAGTGCTGGAGGAAGTACCTATTCACACTTATGGAATCCAGGATCTTCATTCGACATCGCTGTAGTACCTAATGATATAATAAACTATCAGGCCTCATATACTTACCCGCTTACGCCTAAAACTACCGTACAATTTGCTCATGAAGGCGACTGGATTTCAGGTCAGGTAGCACTTACTGATTATACTGGAAACCCTTCCAGTATGTATAGCCGCGACCAGAATATCCCAACGCCGTCTGGCGGGTTTGTTCCTAGGGTTAAGGTTACTAACCTACCCAACCTCAGCGTACCTGTGGGTCCTATCACTGTAGCGAGTAGGTCTGGCAGCACTGTAGCGACTCTTACTGTGCCTAATCATGGACTAGGTCCAAATGATCTAGTAGCAATATACGGAATTAGGGATCAGACTAATTTTACAAACCAGGTAACAGCAATAAACATAACCAGCGTAGTAGACTCTAATACTATTACCGTTACTTTCGGTGCTTCTGCCACAGCTACTAGCTACGGTGGCTGTGTGTATAGAATAAATGCGTCGGCTATTCCGTATTACGGTACTTCCTCAATACAGCAGATAGCGCCGCTTAGCGGAAGAACTGCTGTAACATTCGCCGCTAGCCAGGGTACGCTTAACCCTGGCGAGACTGTACTTCTTTGTGGTATTGTAGATAATACTAATACCAACCTCGCGCAGTACGAGGGACTCTACCGTGTAGCGACAAGTTCTACATCTACGTTTATAACAGAACTTGAGCCGCTACAGGGCCAGCCTATTCCCGGGTCCACGATTACCTGCGGCGGCATGTACGTAGGCTGTGCCGAATTTAGGCTTCATTTTATTAGAGGTATATCCCACTCACGAGTAGGGGTAGAGGTAACCTCTAGCGTTGGTCACACGCGTAGCCAGAACTCCGTGCCTGTAATTTTTAATAATTCACCAGCTGTATCAGTAAATACAATCTGTGGGTACGCAGTTGCCTTATTGCTTAACCAGGCAGGTACATCTAGATACCAAGTAACGGCAGGGATGGCGCCTACTAACGTTCTGGATAAGTCTACTGGCGTAATTAATTCTAACAGTAATGCTGGAACTATAGCCGCCGATGCAGGATGCACGGGGGTTTTTATGCTAAACGTTAGTGGAGTATCTGGTACTTCACCTACATTTGATATTACTCTACAGCAGTCGTACGATAATGGAACTACGTGGCACGACTACTATGTAATGCCGCGTATAACGACTAACGGTACCTATAAGACACCTGCGCTGGTTATAGCAGGTAGACGTAGGTGGGCATGGGTTGTAGCAGGGAGCGGCGCCACATGCACCCTAGTTATATCTGGTATGGTCTCTGACGCTCCGGTAGATATAGTACACCAGGCGATTGATAGATCAATCGTATCTGATACCCTTAACTCGGCGTCTGCAACTAGGTTTGTAGACTGCTGCACTAAGTTCTCCCTGTTTGTTTCCTCCAATGCAGGGGCCACTGTAGCGCCAGTTTACGGCCTTCAGTGCTCTCCTGACGGAAACGATTGGGCAGATATGGGACTGTCTATTACAGTCCCTGCTTCCAGCAATGTAGTAGGAAGTATTACTACTGAGTTTCCTGCTACATATGTTCGTGCCTACATAAAGACAGCAGGCACTGGAAGTTCTCATAAGTACTGCGTACTAACGGCTAAGTGAGGGATAAGATGACTTCCTATATCATGAGCACTGTTCGTAATAACAACTACATGTTCGGTCAGGAGTGGACTGAGCCGGAAGAGATTGAGACCCTTCCAACTGACGATGAGATTAGGGCTGCCCTGTACGCAGTGTATGAGGCAGACACTGACATTCCTACTCCTCTTCCCCCGGAGGGTCTCTGGTATATGCGCATGTACGTTAGCCAGGATGAGAATGGATACTGGTGTGTCGTTGATAGGAACATCCTTGTGATGATCCCTAGCAACTCCGTAAACTCCACAACTTCGGACACTGTAGAGTAAGGATGTAACGGGTGCCTATAGCTCCCGCTACCAAGCTTGTCTCCGAACTGGCGCTTGCTGTAAAGCGCCAGTTCGGAGACGAGTCAGGTACGCAGATAAGTGATAACGATATAATCCGATGGATAAATCAGGGTCAGCTCTCTATTGCACAGCAAGGAGAGGCTACCAGAACTACCGCCACTACACTCTCTGTAGCGGGACAGAGTACGTATAATTTCCCTTCTGATTCAATACTGGTACTTAATGCAGTATTCTATGACAATATACCGCTTGAAAACTATACGTTTGAGCAGGCACAAACTAGCCTGCTTGCAGAGTATGGAAGTACTACACAGACAGCTACTCCCTTTGCTTGGTACGAGTGGGAGAATAGTATAAATCTATTTCCTATACCGGATAGTAGTGACGTAACAATAAAGATATATTGCAGTAAGACGCCACCTACTATTACTAGCCTATCAGATAATATAGGCCTTCCTGATACGCATTACGAAGTACTTCTACAGTATGTCTTATCTCAGGCTTATGAGTTGGATGATGATTTTAATTCAGCCCAGATAAAGGCAAATCAGAGCAGTGCTGGATTAAAAGAGCTCTCGCTACAGGCAAGTTCTAGGTTCTACGATGTAATAACTATTATGGAGGAGGATATGTGAGTAGGTCACTAATTACTCTAGGTCCTTTCCTAGGCGGATTGAACAACGCTACAGGGGTACCAGACACCATAGCAGATAACGAACTAGTAGAGTGCGTCGATTTTGATTACACTGTAGATGGCACACTTGTGACTAGACCCCCTGTAGCGATAGAACCGTTGCCGGGGGGAGCTCTTAATAATACTTATTTTAACCTACTAGGGTATTTTGTTTACACTAGTGGTGTAGTTCATGCCATAGCTAATATAGGTACTGGACTGTACTATAGGGTGGCATCTACTACTTACGTGGATGCCACTAGTTGGGTACAGATTACAGGTAGCTTTGGTGTTGCTACGTCTGGCGTGCAATACAATGATAAGTTTTATATAACTAAGGCATCTGCTGGTGGATACTCCTGGAATGGAACTACAGGTGCAGCAGTAGGAGGTATACCCTCAGCGACGTCTATAGCCGTGTTCAAGGAAAGACTGTGGGCTGCCTCCGGATCTTCGTCTAGACTATACTTCTCAAACCTAGCCACACCGGAGACGTGGAGTGGCTCTGATTTTATCGATATAAATACAGGTGATGGACAGTACCTTACCACTGTTATAGCAGTACAGTCCTCTCTGTATCTGTTTAAATCTAATAGCACTTACGTCCTAACTTACGACTCTGCCCCGACTAGAGGGTTTGTTCAGAATATATCTAAGACTGTTGGTACAAGTTCCCCGCTACGGGTTACGGTGTACGAGAGTGCTATATTCGTACTGTACGGCTCTAACGTGTACAGATTGGATCAATATACGTATACTCGCATAGGTACTAAGGTATCTATTACGCGCGGAGCCACTCCTGGGACGTACCCTGTAGCGGGAAGTATTAGTACCGTAGGAGATAGAATAGTTATATGCTATAAAGACTTAACTTTTGTCTACTATCCCATAAATAATACTTGGACTCAGTGGGATATAGGCCCTATAAGCAAGTTTATAGAGGTGGCCAATAGCACATCCACTTATGGGTATAAAATATATCTTGGTGCGATTAACTCTAATGCACCTAGTACTGGATCCGTAGTTAGTATCCAGGATGCTGAATACGCTACAGGAATGCCAGAAGATATGGTTAGAACAGACCCAAGAATTAAAACTAAGATGTATCCAATGGACAGCCCACATTCATTTAAGAGGCTACACTGGTGGGGTATAGACGCCATCATAAGCGAAGCAAATAACCAAGCCAGCTGTAGACTCCTAGCTATACCTTATGCCTTTATTCCTTACTATACCTGGACTACTCTTGCTAGTATGACTTGGGATCAGGCCAATAACTACAGCTGGGCTGACTTACTTGTAAACGCGTATAGTACGGTAACTCAAGTTAGCGTTACCTCTCCAAATAGAAAATATATAAAGGCCCATAATAGTCTCAGATTCCCACGTATACAATTCTCTGTTCAGCTTACTGGGTATAGACATACAGCTAGCAGTAGCATTAACCATATAGTAGCTGAAGTATCACAGAAGCAGGCCCCTGTAGCGAGAAGTGAGGGCGCAGAAATATGAGTATGTATTCTGGCGTATCAGTTGCAGGAGGCGGATTTAGCAACCTGGCAGCTGGAAATAAAGTATACGGAGGTGGAAGATCTATGCCAACTATAGGTCCTGTGGACCCTATCGGCTACAGGGAAAGGGACGCTAAAGCTAGGGCCAGGCGTAACGCCATGCTTAGGCAGTTACAGGCCCAGCAGCGGGGAAATTTTGCCAGCATAGACGCGCTAGGAGGTCCGTCTCCTTATGGCCACTAAGGTTACTATTCAGCCTGTAGGAAAAGCTACGCCCGCACCTAGTCCTACAGTACCTGGAAAAGTATACGCTCTTCCTATAGGGACTAGAACACCAGCCCCGGGTAGAGTAAGTACCATGCCTATACCTACTAAGGTAGGTATACAACCTGTAGGCACCTCTAAGCCTGCCACGTTACCCGCGCAGCCTAAGCCTCCAGGTATGGCTAATGTAACTCTCAGGCCGCCTACTACCCCTGTAGCGAGGAAGCCGGTATCAGGAATAGTTAAGAAGCCAGTAGTTAAGGCCCCAGCAGTTAAGAAGCCGCCTACTGGTTCTATAAATAAGCCCGTAATAGACCCCAAAGCGCCTAAGGTGCCGAGTATAGATGAATATCTTACTAACGATACAGGGTATCAAAGTCAGCAAGCGGCTATTCTTAAGGCTTTGGCTGACTACCAAGCTTCGGAACTTGCAGCGGAAACTAACTATAATAATCAGTACGCGCTAAATAGCAGAGACCTTAACACGCAGCAGGATGAGTCACGAATAAATCAGAATGAAGACTATGCCTCCAGAGGCATGCTTAGATCTGGGTTGTTTGGTGTTGCGGACTCAAATCTTCTTAATAACTATGCTAGACAGCAGACTCAGTTGGATACATCCCGGCAGGCATACCTACAGGGTATACAGCAAGATATGGGCCAGTATATAACTCAGCAGCAGTTGGCTCAGCAGCAAGCCAGGCAGGAAGCAATTAACCGAAGGGCTCTAGGACTAGTGGGCTCATCTTCAGTATCGGCGGTGTAAATTGAGGGCTGATCCGTATGGCAGCGCCCCTAAGGCTGCCCCTAAAAAGGTATCACCAGGAAGGCCGTCAATACCTAACTATCCTTGGCTTATTGGTGGCACTAACTTTAATGTGCCTAGTACGGTACCTAATGCTACCACTTTGCCAGCTAATCCTAATTCTGTGCCTAACCCTACTGCACTTACTGCTCCCAGCCAAGCAAGTCCATTTGATTTAGGGCTTGCCGCGCTACAGGGTGGTGGAGATGCAGCGATGGCTACAGGCCAGGTAGCCAGCAACCCGAGTCAGACTACTATACAGCCTGATACTAACTTTACTGGCCAGTTTACCTACGCTGATCCTACAGCAGAGATTAGTAAGCTCTTTAGCGTAAAAGCTCCTAATTTTATTGGTGACGCTACAGGGCAGATGCAGAGAGCCTACGCTCCTGTACTAGCCGATCTTACCCAGTCGTCTAATAAGGCTAGCAGTAACGCTAAGTATAACGATGCTCAGCTTACTTCAATGTATGCCGCGCTACAGGGGAGCATGGCAAAAGATAACGCGGCTATAGCTGCTAGCAACGCAGGTACCCTGTCTACTATCAAGGGTATTGGGTCCCAGGCCAGTGGCGCTGTAGCGGGTAACTACTCTACAGCCGCTCAGCAGTCTGCGGATATGTTGTCAAAGCTCGGTATACAGGCAGCAGCAGTAGATACTGCGCCTAAGACAGCATCAGATCAGGCATTCATGGGCTCTGTAGCGAGTAATGCAGCCTTAGCAGCTCAGAATCTCGCTGCCCAGACTGGCCAGAACGCGGCTAATTTCGCTGGGCAGCAGCAGAATATAGCTAAGTTTGAGGGCGTGCAGGCCCGTAAGTCTAATCAGATGGACTTGAGTAATAAACTAGCACAGTTGGCGTCTAGAAGATCCGAAATTCAGAGTAATTCTGCTCTTGGTGCCACACAGTTAGCCTCGCAGCTTCAGTCCCAGTATACTCAGTCGCTTTCTGATAGAGCTAATGCTCTTATTCAGTCGTACACTGCTAAGAATAACTATAATCTTGGAATGGCTCAACTTCAGGCGCAGCAGCAGGCTGCTTTAGCTAATAGCGCAGCTGCTCAGGATGCCGCGGCACTTGACTTGGCTAAGCTGCAACTTAGCCGTACACCCACTGCTTCTCAGAACTACAGTATGTCCGGTGCTGGGCAGCAGCTTTATTCTCAGGCTAATCAAATATTTGGTGGGCAGGCAGATCTAGCCAGCAAGGCAATACAGCTAGCAAGTAGCATAGATCCCGCTACAGCGTCGTCTGGTATACAATACGCACAACGTGTAGCGGAAGCAGCAAGAAAGGATCCGCAGCTTTCTGGAATGACTAATCAGCTTATGGCGCTTGCTATATCTATGTACGGGGCTACAGGGGCCAGGCCTAACTCATTCGTTCAGATGGGAGGGTAGTAAAAGTGGGCACTGCTTTTGATGCAATAATGAAGAACCTATCCGCGTCCTACGCAAGTAAGGCAGCTGCAAGCGGATATGATTTTGCTGGTAGTATGGCTAAACTTCAGGCCATTAACTCTAGTACTAAGCACCAAACTGCCATGCTACAGCTGGCAGCGCTTCAGGGACTCTCCGATCCAAATAACCAACTTAATAACCCCACTTGGAATCTTGCTCAGGCTGTTCTTAAAGTACAGACTACGCCTGCACAGGCCACTTCTGGCGCAGTAAAAAGTGGCGGTATATGGGATAGCGTATGGGGCGGAACTAAATCTGTTGGTAAGTTTGGCCTGGATATGCTTACTAGGCCAATGCATGGTGTAGGTTCTGCACTTAATCAGCTTAAGAATGACTATCCTAATCCTAATTCTTCCGAACGTGGACTGTATAGTATTGGGGGCTGGGAATCCCTAGCTAAGGGAGCCTGGAAGGGATTATCTGGCCAGGAACATATATCCCCAGGTGACGTAGTAGCAGAAAAGGTAGATAATTCTGCACTTAAGTTCGCTACAGCGCTCTCTGCCGATATACTTATGGATCCTGTAACCTACACAGGTTTGGGCCCTATCGTTAAGGGCGTCAAGGCTATAAAGGGAGCGCTAGTTGGTAGCAAAGCGGCCTCTGTAGCGGAAGTTGCAGCTAAACCACTAGAAGGTATAATAGTAGATAGTACGCCTAAGGCTATTGGTTATACTCCCACTAAGGCGATAGAAGCCCCACCTAGGGTTTTTACAGCTGGCCCTTCTGGAATACATGATCCTACTAATCCTGTAAAGGATATGCTTGCACTTACCGCGCCCGGTCCTAGGTTTGCGGCAGGTACAGAAGGTATAGCTGATAAATTAAATCCTGTACAGTTTGCTGACGCGCTTACAAGGCAGAATATAACCAAGGCAGTACAAGAGGCCCCTACCTATAAGTATCCTGGACTTACTGTAGATCCCCTGTATAAGGGGGTAACTACTACTACAAAGGTACCTAAATTAATAGATGTAGTTGAGTCATATCCTATAGCTAAGGGACCTACCCCTCTTGGCTCAGGGGCCAGGGAAGCTGCTATTAGGGATGCTATATTAAAGACTCCTAGCTATAAAATAGCGGGATTTCCCGTATCATCCTGGGCAGCTGGTCTTGCTGATAAGGATCTAGAGCTTCTGCTACAGAAGCATGTGCAAAGAATAAGCGAATCTAGAGACTTTACTGGTATAAAGAATGCTAAGGGACTTCAGAGAGTTCTAGATGGGGCAGCTAAGACAGACTCCCCGTTTGATATGACATTTCTAGAAGATCTAGGAAAGTCAGTCGAGCCTGCTACTAAGACTCGTAAAGTAGTTACTATGGTGGACGCCAACGTGACTACACCTACTCGTATTAGTAAGGCAGAGAAGCTTGCCTGGACTATAAAGCACTCCGCCAAACTTACTCCGGAAGAAGTAAAGTATATAGGTTCAGCTAACTCTCCGGCACTATTTGCTAAGAGAGTAGCAGAAATGCAGACTAAGACTATAGTCGGAGGGTCAGTAAAGACCTTATCTCAGTTTATGGATATGGCAAGTAAAGGCCATATCCCACAGGACTATATAGATACTGTACTTAAGCAGCAAGGTGTCAGGTCGCTGTCGGAGCTTGAAGCTAAGGCAAATAAGGTTCTTTCCAAGTCAGGTAACTCTTCGGCACGAGCTATACCCATGGCGGAGACTACTACCTCTCGTACCGCTAGGCCTACTTTGCATGATAAGTGGTGGAGTGGCGTAGAGACACCATCTGTAGCGATGGGTAGAATAGCTGCTACAGGTGGAGAGTCTATAGTAAGAAGTGCTGGAGTTCCCGTAACCGCTCAGATAGCTTCAGACCTCAGACAAGCTCTTCCTACTGCTATATTTAAGAATGTTATAGACCCTACTGATAAGGTTAAGTGGGCGTGGGTAACTGATATAGATAAGGCACTTAGGACTAGTCCTAAGCCGTTTGAGGGTAGGGCTAGAAACTATTACGGTTGGCATAGTTTTGCTCAGTCAGACCTAATGCGCAGTCTTATAAAATCCGCTACAGAGCGAAGTTCAGCGATAGGTTCTAAGCTCAAGGGGGCAGAGAAGACAGCCTATTGGAAGACTACTCGGCCTAGAGATATGTACGACGAGGTAGTGCCGGCTCTTACTGTAGCGGAAGATGCTCTCCGTAAAACTGGTGTTAAGCTTATTGCTGGTGTAGATAATAATGGAATTCTACTATCACTTGGAGATGTTCTTACTTCTCTACCTCGTGACGTTGTAGAGAAGTTCATGTTCAAGAACCCCGCTATGTACATGAATGTGTATCCAACAGGGTTTCTGAACGCCGCAGAACATATGGTAACTGCTGCTATACACGGCGGCAACGCAGATTTAGCTAAGCAGGCAGCTGCATTCGCACTAAAGGATGCTAAGACTGGCGGAAATCTTAGTAAGCACAAGGCCGGAGAAGCGGCAGCAGCTAGCATAGTAGAATCTATATCCAAAGCTATGCCATCTATACTACAGAAGGTAAACGAGAACTATGCGTCTCATAGCCTTCAGGTAGGCACCGCAGTGCAGTCCATGACAGAAGAAGTAGTAACCAAGCTAATGCAGGGAATATCGGATGCCGCCATATCTTCTTCTGACGCATTTTCTTCTGTTGTTAACCGCAGCAATGAGATTGGTAAAGTCGGAAGCGCCATCGGAGCTCCGGCGGAAGCTAATCCTATCGCTAGAGTACTTGTCGATACTGAGCTTTCTTCTCGCGGTATCGGCCCTGGTGACCTCGCAGAGGCTGATACTGCAAGAACCGTTACTAGTGGCGGTAGTACGGTAGGGAAGGCAGCCGAGGCGTCCCTGAAGGCCTCTGGGACGGCACAGCAGGCCAGCCGAGAGGCCGAGGCGCGTACCGCTTCCGCTGCCATGGGTGAAAACGTGGTGGACCTGGAAGAAGAGTTTGCTGTAAAACTAAACGCTGGTTTGTTTAGGGGTAACGTAGGGCTGCTTAATAAACTACGTGTAGCGAAGGAGGTTGGTGGAAAGACTTTTGTAGGCAGCTACGGGATATCTGGCATGCATGATATGCTATGGGGTAGTACTAATGCAGCTAGAGAGTTCAATGAAATGCATCGAACCCTTATGTCCGCTACAGCGCAGGTAGCAGTGAAGTACGCTGGAAATGATGCCAGTAAAATGCTATCTGAGGCGTTCAGGCACTTGCAGTTCGGGTCTAATATTACAGATCCTGGTATGCTTGAAGTAATGGACAGTATGAGAAAGTCTATAGATATAGTATTTTCTGGTGGTAAGAATGGATCGTTTATAACTAGAAATGGCTTCTTTCCTCAGCATGTAAATAAACTTATGGATTACTATGGAGTACCTAAGCATATACGTTTTGATGTCTCTAATCCCCTTACTGATCAAGCAGAGGTATGGAAATCTTGGGCTGATGTAGGCGATCCACTAGATACTCTTGACCGCATACATTCTGCATACCAGTTTGCACTAACTGACGCGACCATAGGTAGAACTATAAGTACTACCTCTGAGTTTGCTAGTAAGGTACCTAAAGAAGGCTTTGTTAAGCTGACTGATGATAGAGGTCTTAGTAATCTCTATCAGTACATGGACCCTAATATGTACTATAGTAGAGACATAATAAAGCAACTCCCGTACTACGAGTCAATACGTAACTTAGCATCTACGGGGTCTAAGAATAGTAATCTTACTTCTGTGCTTAACGTATTCGACAGGGCACAGAACATATGGAAATCTGGCGTAACGGTACTTAGGCCTGGGCACCATGTAGCTAACGGTATGGGAGATGTTATCCTAAATTGGCTAGCAGGTGTCAATAATCCTGCTCAATATACGAAGGCAGCTAGAGTACTTTCTGGTAGGTCTAAGATGTATGCTGACTGGGATGGCCTTGCTGCGCTACAGAATGACATACCTCTTGCTAAGTCAGCAGCTAAGGGAAGTAAAATACTAGTAGCGGGTAAATTCGCTATCACTGATGATGAGGTATGGCGTAGTGCGCATGCACAGGGATTACTGAGCGACTTCAGAACGGCAGAAGAACTTTCTCCCGCCGCTGTAGCGAGAGGTACAGCAAATCCTGTACGCAAGATAGGCCGCACTATACTTAAGACCGCCGGAAGAACATCAGATCTTATTAACCATCATACGCGTATGGCTCAGTTTATAGACGTTCTTGAAAAGTCTACCGCTAAGACTTTGGACGAAGCTGTAGCAGAAGCAGGTGCTGCTACACGAAAGTGGCACCCTGACGGTACAGACTTGACTAACTTTGAACGAAAGGTTATGCGTAGAGCAATACCTTTCTATAGCTGGATGCGAAAGAGTACTCCTCTTATTATAGAGGCCCTAGCTACGAAGCCTGGCCGCACTCTGGTTATACCTAAGGCTCAGCATAACTTCGCTCAAGTTATGGGAATGGACCCTGATAGTATAGCCGATCCCTTTCCTATAGATGCTATGCTTCCTTCTTATTTGCGCAATAACGTAATTACCGGTCCAGAATTCTCTATAGGTGCGCATAACTACGGCGCTAGTTTGTCCGGTGATCCCGTAGCTGGAACCCTAAACTCCACATTAAAGGGTAACCCTATTAGCACTCTGCTACAGGCGGCTACTCCATTTGCTAAGGTGCCATATGAGTTGGCTACTGGTACAGGATTCGGTACCGGTATACCTATAGGAAATACTACTGACTACTTGGATAGGCAGATACCAATAGCTGGGCCTATCGCCGCTATTACCGGGCATTCAGTTACTGGTGGGCTTGGCTCTACTGGTGCCGTAGATAAGGGAAACGTACCGGCAGGTATCAACCCTGTGGCGCTTACTAACTGGATGACAGGGTTGGGCATTACAGACTATAGTACTCCAAGTATTAAGAAGGGAACACTAGCGGAGCTTAGGCAGAAGTATTCTGACATGGCGAAGGAAAGGGCTAAGAATAACCGTGGCTGAGAACTACGATAAAAATCTGCGGGAACGCCTGGACTTTATTAATGGCATGGGTACTACTGCCTCTGCTTTTGCTTCCCAGCTAGCTGATAAGACGCTACAGGTTAAGCAGCAGGAAGAAGCAGCAAGGCAGCAGAAACTAGCTGCGGCTGCTCAGGCCAAATGGCAGGCTGCACAAGCGGCAGCTCTAGCTAAACAGCAAAAAGCGTACCTAGACCAGCTAAAGAATATAAGGTTCACTCCACCTGTAGCGGAAAGTACTACAGTTCCGAGTGTGCCTACTACTTCTGCGCCCGTAGGTGGGGGGACGACAGGAGGTTCTCCAATGCACTTTGCACCAAGTAAGGGCAATACATTCGAGAATTTTAGGAATGCTATAATTGGCCAGGAATCTGGTGGAGTTTATTCTAAGGTAAATAAGAGTTCCGGTGCTTTAGGTAAGTACCAAGTAATGCCTATTAATGTAGCCTCCTGGAGTAAAGCAGCACTAGGGTATAGCGTTACACCAGCACAGTATCTCCATAGTCCACAAATACAGGATGCAGTAGCTTCTCATCAGTTACAGCAATACTACTCTAAGTGGGGACCAGCAGGAGCAGCTGTAGCCTGGTATGCAGGGCCTAGAACTGCCTCTAATTATGTAAGAAATCCGTCTGGATATAATAAAAAGCAGGGTGCGTATCCTAGCATAAATGCGTATGCTATGAGTGTCCTTAAGCGAATGGGAATTGGATAGTGACAAATGATCAGCTTAAGGATGCGCTAGTAGAAATACGTATTGCACTTGCAAGGCTAGAAACTGAATTTAATGCAGTAACATCTAACCTAATAAAAGAAGTCAACTGTCTAAAGGCAGATAGGGCGCACTTATTGTGGCTTATAATAGGTGCACTTGTAGCTACTATCGTAGATATTGTGGTTAGGATGGTATGGGATGGCAGCAAGGCATAGTACTACACGAACTAGATCCAGAGCATGGTTCGTAATAGGAGTAGCTGTAGCAACTTCTGTTCTCGCTACAGGGGAAGATGGCAAGATTACGTGGGGAGAGCTTTTATACGCGGTAACTAGCTCGGCACTGACTGCTGTAGCTGCGTATATGAAATCTCCGCTGTCTACCTCTACGCCTCTTATCGACGATCCTGCGGTGAAATGACAAATGGCGGCATCATGCTGTAAGCTAGTACTCATGAGACGTGAGTACCGTGCTGAGCGTGATGCCGCCATTTGCGCTATTTCTCCTTCTTTCGACGAACCAGAGGGTAAGATCTCCTCTGAGAACCATCCGTATAAGAAGGTATGTGATAGGTGCCCCATAGTCTATAGATGCTATATGCTCGGTACTGTCCATAATGAAAATGGACTATGGGGCGGTAAGACTAGAACTGAGAGAAGAAGGATATCAGATCAGGATCTGCTTCTACTTTTGCAGGAGGCTGTTTCTCTCCAACTTTTTCATCTTGAGTTTCTTGATACGACTCTTCGACAGGGCTCTCGTATTCGGCAGCTCTACCTTTCGCTACAGCGAGAGCAGTCGCAGGTATAACTAGAGGTGGCTCACCTCTCCATCTATCTTCCTGTCTTTTAGAGCTATCCCACTTGATTCCAATAGCCAGTAGAGCTTTTCGTCTACAGTTATCGCTACAGTAGGTTACGTACTTATAGTTCGTGGCGAAGGGTTCTTCACAGCGTAAACACAGCTTAGTAATAAACGCTCCGGGCTTACGGATATAATACAGTACCGCTTCTGCTTCTAGGCCCACTTCCTCTTTTCTAACTGCTTTTTCTACTTCTGTATCGATAATATCTTGATCCGTAATACCCAAGAGGGCTGCCAGCTTATCGGCAGCCCTCTTTTTGCTGCGCTCTTCTAGTTTATCTTTTCGCATACTCGGTCTCCAATGCTGTCTTAATTATACCATTCTGCCATAGCCAGTATCTTCCGTGTAGTTCAGCTGACACACTATGGGAATTATCATGGTTACTAGGCATCTTTATTTGAAATAGTTTCTGCGCTGGGCCAAGTACGTCCACATCTCGCTGTGCAGTCCAGGGTATCCCCTTCCTGTAGCAGAAGGTCTTAATATACCCTATCGTCTCAGGGGTAGGCAATCTGCTACCTACATGCGCCATAGCCTTATTTTTTCTTACGCGGTATTCTTCAAAGATAATGTGGTCAATAGTCACATCTCCGTCACTGTCAGATACATGCTCTAACCAGTCGACAAATCCCTGCATATAGAACTGGTGAGCGAGTATAAGCTCTCCGGTGTTAGAAAATACTGCTACACCAATACTAGGCTTACGTATTCCCTCTCCGGGATCAATGGCTATATACATTATACTTGTCCGAACCTCTTAGCTTCGACATTAAATTTTACTCCGAACTCAGGATTGTCCACCATGATTGCTGCAATCTTAGGAAGATAGTAGTCCGACTTGCCATTTCTAATCTGAAAAATAATGCTATCGTGGACCTGAAGTAGCATCCTACAATCTACGTTAACTAACTCCCTATTTAATCTAACCATAGCTCTTTCTACGATATCGGCCGCACCTCCTTGTACGATAGAATTAAAGGCATCCTTAGCTGAGAATTTGTCTAGGTGTCTCCTTCTTCCGGACCATAGTTTTACATATCCTCGTAATCTAGCTGCTTTTACGGCAGCATCTTTAATTTCCTTGAATCCCGGATATGTGGCGTAGTAGTTGACTATAAGTTCTTTTGCCTCATTATTTGGTATGTGTAGAACCTCTGCTATTCTACCATCCCCTGCCCCATACTGTGTAGCGTAGACGAATGTTTTTACTTGCTGTCTAGGTATCCCCATCTCCTTAGCCATTTCAGTAAATAGGTCTCTATCTTCGTTGAATACTCGTACAAGTCCCTCTTCTCCAGCGTAGGAGGTAGCTATACGCAACTCAAGCTGACTATAGTCGACTTCCCAGCCTTCGAAACCGTCGTCAACCTTGAATGCTAGTTTAGTTTGCCCGTTCCATGGCTTGGAGGATTCCCTAGGTATTTGTTGCAGATTGGGTTCTCTACAGGAAAGCCTTCCTGTCTTAGTTCCGTGTAGCCAGTAATTAGGCCTAAGTTTACCATCATGGCTACGTAATTCTAGATAGGCCTTATAGTTGGAGCTAACAGTCTTCTGCCATCCCCTATAAGTAATGACATCCTGAGCTAGTTCACTGTCCATGTCCTGTAGCAGGCTATCATACTTTTCCATTGCCTCTTTATCAAATGTGGGATTACCTGTTTTTTTGTTATAGAAGACAGGTAATCCCAGCTTAGTTATAAGCGCGTCTTCAAGAAATTTTCTTGTGTTTATTCGTGCCTCGTACTTGTCCTCCAGTTCCGCCATTACACTATTACCAATGGCAATATTAAGGTTACAAATATCCTCGTCTACACCTATCCCTATTTTCTCCATATCCAAGATGGCTTTTACCATCTCTCTTTTTTGACTTACCCAATAGTCTTCAAGTCCCTCCTTTCTCCATCTATTCTGCATAGCCATAAAGATAAGGCCAACTAACGCGGCGTCCTGCATCGCATAGTGGTACATAAGCTCGGACGGTACATTTTCCCACCCAAGACTTTTCGTTAAAATAGAAATATCTTTATTCTGCTTACTTACCTCTTCCCCCACCCAATACGCAGCAGTAGAGTTCAAACTATGGCGAAGAGGATCCTCTTCTCTCATGAGATGGTCCATTAGCATCGTACAATAGAATGTGTATCCTGGATCTACTCCAAGAGTACGGATAGAGGCAATGTCGAATTTAGCGTTATGGTAGACGTTGGGTAATCCTCTATCCTTCCTGTACTGTAGCGCCCTATATAGAGCGGATCTCCAGTGCCCCGAATAATTGAATCCAAACTTATGCCGTAAGGGCATGTAATGACAGGCCCACATCCCCGCGTACATTCCACTACAGATGGGCAATGCGAGGCTGACTCCTTGACAATATCCTCTACCATCTCTAATATCGTCTCCATTAGTCTCTGTGTCAATAAAGAGTATCGGAGTCTCAACTACTAGTGCGAAAAACTCTATCATAGAGATTGTCGTACTAGTAATTGAGTCCGTTATTGGCCGTCCTATTTGCTGGTCTTTCAGCAGGGGCACTACTTCCCAATTCCGTACCTCCACTTAAATCCTCCCTCGTGAAGGATAGATTATCTGTTCGCCAGATACTAAAGCAGGTACCTTCTTCAGCATACCTATTTTTAACTTGTCTAAGAGTAAGTCCTGCTTTAGGGTTATTAAGGTCATTCTTACTTAGGGCTATAATAGTATCCGTATTAGCTGTAATATACACAGAGCCGAACACGTCAGAAATAGTCTTAATAGCTTTAGAAGAACTATCTTGACTTTGTTTCCTCTGGTGGTGGACTATCCATATATAGCAGCCAAAGTATTTCTTAACCAACCCAAGGTAAGCAAATAGCTCCTTTACCGCTATATCATCCTGGGGACCCCCGTCTAGCACCATCTGTAGCGAGTCTATAAGAATAAAATCTGGAGTAGTCTCTTTCAGGATAGACTCAAAGAAGGTAGCTCCACTACCTTTTCTTCCTAGAATCATAGACTCACCACGAGGAACAACTGTGAAACCTCGCTCTAGCGCGTCTAGTTCTTCCTCCGTAAAGTCCCTAGCCATAGTGCTAAGGAGCCTATGGGTACCAGTTATAGACATCTCAAGGCTAAATAGTACCCCTGTAGCAGGTCCTGGGAAGTCGAACCCCAAGATAGATTTGCCCAGAACATGACGAAGTCCCAGCTGCATAAGCAACTGGGACTTCCCAACTCCAGGATCTGCGACAATTAGACCACATCCTCCTTTCTCCATTAAGTTGTCTATCGCCCATTCTACCTTTATGTCCTCTGTTACAAATTCTTTAAACTTGTAACTATATTTCACCTCTTCCTCAGTACTAGATACGGTTAACTCTTCCGCTACAGGAAGAGGTTTGGGGTACTTAGTCTTAGCTCTAACTATAATAGCTGTTAGACGCTTCTTTCTATCAGACCTTCCCTTGAACTTGCCAATTCTGTCATCCATATGTAGTAGTACTGCAAAGGATTCAGTATCGGTTAGTCCTAGCTCTGCGCACCTAAATCCTATACGCATAAGCGCGTCGGATCTATCTCTACCTTGCATATCTTTCTGTAACAACTCTAGGGTATCCTCATCCCAGGAATACTTACCTAGAATTCCTACCATATCCGGAAGGTCGGAGTCATCAATTGCTTCGTATACAGCAGCTTTTACTTTTGGTAGTTCTCCAAACTCCTCTAATGTACTGTATACATGTTCAATCTTACGTAGTACTGTAGGTAGATTTCTTCCATGGTTTATAGTATAGGGTGGTCTAAGTAGTTGCTCAATATCCCAGCCCGAGGGGTCAGCATCGTGCTTATACGCTAATGATCTGTTTATAGACTCCGCTACAGATGGATCGGTGATAGGTGAGCTAAGCGACCAATACGTATGAATCTTATTACTTCTACTACTCTGTACTATTATGTTTGGAGGTACCGGGTCCCAGGTATCTGGGACCTTCCCGTCTACGTCGACCCACACCACGTTAGTGTGAAGAACAGCATCTTTAGCTATTCTAGGTTCTTTCCATAGCACGGGTGAGAAGTATACATCGCTATTCTCAGCATTAGCTAGTACGTGCTTTACTACAAAATCTTGGTGCACTGGCCATTTATACCACGTCTTCCTGACATTACCGTCTTCCATAATTACTGGAAGATAGACAAGACCATTAGTATCTTTACCCCAGACTAAAGTAAAGAACTCTATAAGATCTTCTCTTGGGTCTCCTGTTATCATACTGCTACCCCTTGCTACAGGGAATTGAGAAATGACAGTGTTTCGTTATCTGGCGGGCCATAATTTATCTTGGTTGTGTATTTATCTTCTCTAAAGAGAGCCGGATATTGTTCCTGACAGTGGTGGCACCAATCACTATCATCTAAGCATTCCCAACATACTGGCGCTTTCCAGCAAAATCCTGGATGCATGAAATTCTTCACAAATGTTTTAGTACACCTAATACATATGTAGGCATCGTGTATCCTGTGTTTATGGCACTTAATACATACGTACAGCTGCTTAGTTACAGGCTTGATAGTAGGCCTGGTACCCCATGGGGTACCATCACTGCTACAGGTACAGATTAACCGTCTAACTTCCGGAGACAGCTCATTGTAGCTAATTATCTTTAGCATGCTTCTCCTTTAGGCCCGCGGTACTTCGAACGTGCGCGTAATAGTATACGTTTTACTTACTTCTTCTCCTTAATTGCTACAGCAACGGTAGTAAGGTAATCCAGTAGCGTCTCATCCATACCATACTCGCCTATCCAATCAGAAATATCCTCTTCTGCGCTAAGATCTTCATCTACGTCTAGGTTATCCTTGTAGTAGAATGGGAGTTCAAAGGTACACGTAATTATAGTATGCATTTTCATTATGCCTCCTTTAGTGGGTATGGAGTAGACTAGGTAGGGTTCGAACCTACGACATCTGCCGTGTAAAGGCAGCGCTCTTCCACTGAGCTACTAGTCCAAGTAATACGTGGGGCGGATGGGGATTGAACCCATGACCGGTAGTTTATAAGACTACTGCTCTAACCTACTGAGCTACCGCCCCTGGCTTCCCTGTAGCGAGAATATCCTCGCTACAGGGAAGTAGTGCTACTGCGTATCAGCCAAGACTAAGAGCGAAGTCGCAGACCCTGAGGGAATAGGACTCAGTTCCGTTGAAGCCAGAAGGCTTGATACGGAACATAGCTGTCGTCTGACCATTGATTCGGGGAATGGCGACCACATCAATGGCTGCCAGAAAGCCGTCCGGGATACCAAGTGCGTTGTTAGCCGTGAGATCGTACGAACCGGTACTGGCGAATGCCGGAAGGCCGGTAATAGTGAGACGCCGGTCACTAGCAGGAAGAGCCTCGTAGTCGGCGTTAACCTCTACAGTACCGCAGCGCCTAACAATACTCTCAGGACCGGCGGGCCCCTGAATACCCTGAGGTCCCTGAATACCCTGAGGTCCGACAGCTCCCGTAGCGCCGATAGCCCCAGTAGCGCCGTCCTTGCCAGCTACACCGGGAATACCCTGAATACCCTGGAGTCCGCGAATACCCTGGAGTCCGCGAATACCCTGAATACCCTGAATACCCTGCGGGCCGCGGGGTCCAGTAACAGTCTTAGCGGCCTTAACTGTAGCGGGAGCAGCAGTGGCTGCGGTAGTTCCGGCAACAGCGAGAATAGTTGCTGCAATAACGATAGCAGTCTTACGCATTGTATAGCTCCTTGTTAGCGTTGGACTATTTATCACATAGAGAGGAACGGATTGCCGGTAGGCTGCCCGGTATCAAATGGGCTATCAGTACCCTGAACCTTAGTAACATTTACATTACCAGGGTCATCCTTGCGCGGCCGTACCGTAACAAGTACGGACCTACCGATAAGCATATCAGCGTTCACGCTATCGGTCTGATCCTGAGTAAGTCCAATATCCAAAAGAAACCTAAGAAGCTTAGACTTAGCATCTTCATTCTGCTTCTCTGGAGACACTACCCTACCGTTAGCAGAAGTCCAAGGCTTAGTGTTCGGACTGGGCAGCCTGAGCCACTGCCTAATAGTACGATTCTCGTATTCCCCGTCCACGACAGTGAACGTAATATTAAATCCGTTATACCCGCTAGCTGTTGGCTTAACGTTAACGTCAGAGATGATAGCGTTATACGTACCTCCGGGAACGGCAAAAGACGCTGGAGTTACGCCCTCAAAGGTAAAGTCAAACATGGACATTAGTCTACTCCGTAATAATGGCAGGATCTGTGATATCGATATGCTTGTCGGTAAACGCCTTAACAGCGTCTACCAGATGGTCAAACGTTACTTCTGATGGAAGACCATGAATGCGGGTCTTAGCAACTACCCGCATCGTGGGCTGCACAGTGCATGACCTAATCGTACCACCGTCGGTCTCCGTAGCGGTAACTCGCGCTACGATCTGTTGGTTCTCTCTAAGCTTACCACTAAGTCCCGGCATGAACGCCGGTCCCGTAACGGTAACGCTTCGGTCATCCTTATCCACACGTTCATGAGCGACATGAATAATATGAATAGGTAGACTTTCAAGAGAGTCTACCATATTCCTGTAGCGAGTGCTCGCTACACCCATGTCCGGAAGCTTCGGCTCATCCGGATCCTTAGTAGCATCCTTCTTAGCTCTATTCTGGCAGACGTGGGATACTTCCCTATCTGCCATACTACTAGACTCGTCAAGAATAAGTACCTTGAAGTCCGCTACAGCTGGCACCTTGGCTTCCATAGCCATAGCTAGAGAAGTCATCTGAGCGAGACCCGTGTAGCGCATGCGGACTACGTTTTTCCTGAGACTAGTCCACATGCTATTCACCGCAACAGTTGTGAATCCTTCCCGAAAATCAATATACAAAATCTTTTCCCCAGGATTAATAAGTTCCTGAGCGACCCTAAGCGCAAGTACTGTCTTACCTACTCCAGAGTTACCGTAAAGCATAACCCTAGCCATGGGGGAATTTTCCTCCATAGGGGCCATGCTGTCAAGGAGGGAGTTAAGGAGTTCTTCCCCTGTAGCCATTAGTTACCTTCCCTTTTCTTAGGGATACGGTATGCCGAAGCCTTATCCGAGGGGATAGAGAACCTCAACATGGCATCGGCCCTAAGGATAGCCCTATTTCTGTCGTCATCTTCGATATAGAATACACTCTGATTACTGCCGTTATCACTACTAGTTACAACTCGAACCTCAATAATGTACTCGTTCATTACTCTTCTCCATACCCGTAGTCAGAAGTAACATAATCTTCAGCACGCATGATACTGGTATCAACGTCATTAAGTTCCGCTACACAGAGTTGCTTGAAGCTACACATCTTGCACCCCTGTGTGGATGGCATACGCCTAGGTACTCTGTCTCGCCTGAACTCAATAACCTCAGATGTTTGAATAATGTCCTTGAACGCTCGTATAATCCTACTATGACTAGGATTTACATGCCGGAGAAGGAATCTATTTCCCTCTCCCAACTCCTTGACATTCCTGTAGCGAATAAACATATAGTAAGCTCTCGCTACAGGGATACCTGAGGCCCTAAGCCCTCCTACATATAGAGGTAGCTGAGGAAGAAGGTCTACTTGCTCATCACTATAGAAGTCGTATACAAACTTGAAGTCAATTACCTTTATAAGGCCTCCATTCTCTCTTACTAGCAGATCTACTTTGAAATTATATGTAATTCCATCGCCCAAGTCGCCTAGGTTTACTCTATAGGCCTCTTCTACCGATATAATTTCCCAACTAAGAATACGCTGCTTATAGTAATTAAGAGAGGACACGATAGTATTAACCAGATAGGAGGCAGTGGATGCTCTATCGGGGTCGCTATCACTAGATAGCTTAATAGAGGCATCAAATAGGGACTCCATAGCGTAATCCCAGTCGTGTGTGTTCTTCAACGAGCTGAAGAACACGGCCATAAGTTCGTGGCCAACAATTCCTCGATTAAGCGCCTGGCTCTTCCTCCGTTTAGCAAGCTTATCTACGAAGGCGTACTTCCATTTTTGTTCACATTCGTTGAAAGTAGCTGCCTCACTATTCGAGATAGCCAAATTACTCTCCCATACCGACAGTAAGGTATGCCTCAATAGTATTTGCCGCACTCAGCAACTCGTCAATTGTACCACACTTGAGATTAGTAGCAGCCTCAAGTGCAGCCGCCCTAATAAGCTGCTTACGAGTGGCGTCAAACTCAGCGCCAGCTTCCGTATTCATCTTCCCTATCGCCCTTCTTAGTGTTCCAGTATATGTCATTTCTAAGCTTATCCTCATCTGTAGCAGGTTCTATACTATGGGCTACAGTAGGCTCCGGAAGCCACTCTTCTCCGGGATTCTCCTCCGGGTAGTAGCTATCATTAAGCGTATGCCACCTATTATGGCACTCGCTACAGATGGCATGTAGGTTAGACTGCCTATTATTCAGAGTATTCTTGTCAGGGCCGTGATGGATATTAGTTTGAGTACCCTCCAAGCACCCGACTATAGGAATAGCGCCGCCCCCTGCATACCTCAACCCCAACCACTCACACGGAGCGCCCGGTTTAATAGGCTTTGCAAGTACAGCACGCTTCCTGCCCGTGCTTTTCACATCGGCAACACCCAAGTCCACCTTGAGCCCCCGCGAGGCCGGGAAATCGCCCCCTGTGCCCTCTGGCGGGGCATCCCCGGGGTCGTCCCTGGGGTCGGGAGCGCACCCGCCGGAGTCCTTATTCGGGCATTCTTCCATAAATCCTAGCATACAGTAGCAAAGCATATTATCTCCTAAGCAGAAAAGGTCGGGTAACCCTGTAGGTTACCCGACCTTTTCTGTCGAGATCCCTGGTTACTCTGTCGCTTCTTCACCAGGGTGGTGTTCGAGAAACCCTGGCTACTACGTGCGCTGCTTCACCAGTTTCTCTTTCTGGTGAAGAGCATACCACATGACTAGCGGTTCGCGTACTGCCACGTCACGGGATTTACTGCCGACACATTACCCTTGCGACAGTCCACGTGAGACACGAGACCGGTCGACTTATTAACTCCGATCCCTGTGAACACCTTGAGGGCACGTACCTGCGAGTATGTCGCTACAGGGCTCACATCGGCAGCGCATGAGTTAGGTAGGAGGTGCATAGAGTTCTGAGCACCTCCTACTGAGTTATTGTTGGCCCGACACCTAGCCCCAGAAACGATAATAAGCCCCTCTGGATAAAATGCTGCTCTCAGCTTCTCAAGTCCATAGCACAACTTCTGAAGCTGCGTAGTATTAATAGGCAATTTCCCGCAGCAATGACAGGCAAATTCCTCTAGCTTAAAATGAGGAGTAATAGGGGTACTCATTTAACCCTCCTTGAAGATTGATGTATAGACTACATCAAAGAAGTTAAACGCCATTACATACAGCCAGTACATTACAGTCTCTTTCCAAGCTTAGTGAGCCGCTTGATCTCCCTGTCAAGATAGATCCTAGCACCCATAAGATTGCCTGTCATGGTGTTTGCAACAACCATACCGAGGTTGTAGGTCAATCCTTCCGCTACAGCTTCGGGCGTAATATCAAGCGCTTCCTCAGCCTCCTGTGCTACAGGGGTTTCAGTATAGTGCGTAGTAGTGTTGATACAGGTACCATCACAGAGGTCGTCACTGCACGGGATAGCGCTCATCAGTTCTCCTTATACTCAAGGGTAACAATATTACCCTTATATCTGATCATTACTAGGTGTGTGTTCCATCCGACTAGTTCCCAGAACGGAACGTCACTGATATCTAAAGCAGTAGTTACTTCCGCCGCAGAGCCCCCTGTAGCGAGGGAAATAATCTTCTCAATTCTACGATGCCGCCTGGATCCTCGGCATAAACTTACGGTAACTGCGGTTACCGTAAGTAGACCAAGGCCTAAAATTACGTCCATGGTTAGCAATTCTGTAAGCGGCATGCCCGCTACAGTCAATATCCACTGCACAACTATCACTCACATCTCTGTGTGCCTTGTTATTGATCTGATAGATACCACGGTCTACAGACGTTACTCCCATAACATACCTAGGAACGCAGGTCCCGTGCATATTATAGCAGCGGGACGATGGGTTGCCTCCACTTTCTGCCAGTACAATAGCGCCCATAATAATTGCGGAGTTGCCGGAGAAGCCTGCGGCCCTAACAGCCGCAATAATCTCTCTATCTGACAATCTACCACGCATTTTAGTGGGAATAGGCCTTATACTCAGGGCCGGTTTGGGAGGGGCTACGAACTCTACAGGTTTAATAGTTACTTCCCCTCCTGTAGCGAGGCAGTAGACACCGCCGGATGTTTTAGGGATATCCCCCATAACCTCCAGTTTGTTTACTTCCGCTACACGGGAGATGGGCGCATCTGGAATACGTGAGGCAACCACATCCCTAAGCCTAGGTAGATTCTTGGGCATAATCTTTTCGAACAGGGCTGTATGGGGCCTAGGGGTGATAACAGCCACAGACTTAGTATCGCACTTATTAGGTGTCTGCGAATTCACTGTAGCGCTGTCATTCAGGATCATCCCTACGATTGCAAATCCCGCTACAGCTACTACCTTTTTATTACTAAGCAGGATAGCCTTACCGGGTATCTTCATCTTACCTCCTATAGTAGTTGTAAGATCTAGTAGATATGCTTGCTACTCCAGTAGCAGTTAATAATCCTATCCTCTCCCTTAGCACACTGAAGTTCCGCTACAGAGATAGGGAGACGCATGAGGTGCCTAACATCCATAACTTCAAACATTAGATACTCCTATTCGTGTTGTGAATAAACCACTGAGCACTGGGGTTATCCCTAAGCTTATTTCTGTAGAAGTAAGGAATAACATTATGAGTGATTGCCCAATCCCTATGCCTCTTGATATAACTATCTAGGTATCTCTTCGATCTGCCGAACTCTTCCTCTATAGCTGCCCAAGTAAGTCCGTCGACGTATCTGGCGAGTACTACCTCGACGTACATCTGCGGATCCTCGGGTCCGCGCTTACAGGATCCCATCTCTATATTCCTCCAATCCTAGCATCTTATAAGCTACTTCATCTTCCTCTGGCCTGTTCTTTTCAATCCAATGTACTGCCTTCTTACACATAAGCTTATACTGCTCAGCATTATACATGACCATCTCAGGATTATGGTCATCAGTAATTGAGTAGTTATGGGCCTTCTCTGATGACCTACTAAACCTTGTGTAGCTACCGCTCATTTCTGTATTCTTCTCCGTGGATACCGCACTGTTCCGGATAGGCCTCATCACTAGCCCCGTCATAACAGGAACAGACGTCTTCCCAGAAGTTACAGTCCCTCTGTGGTGTTGCGTATCCCACAATCTTCTCCTCGTAGGCTATGGTAAGTACTCCACTATCACTCAGGATACGATACAGGTTAGGCATATCATCACATCCATGAAAGTACTCCTTAATAATCCCTGTATAATACTTAGGGGGTGCTGTTCCTACAGCGAATGTAACGTAGGCTCCTTCACTGTACCTCACTTTTCCTCCTTGTTATCGTCCTCAGACTTCTTAAGATAGTTATGAAAAATATAGGCCGCTGTAAAGATAGCTGCCCCTGCTCCTAGAGCGAAGGCGATATTGTCTGAGGTATTAAACCACTTCGCTACAATGGTGATGTACGTGGGAACGAATACGAATACCAGACCTCTAAATATAATCATATCATACCTAACATCCGTATACTTCTTCGACTTCTTAGTAACTCCCTTCTCAACTTCTTCGGTAGTGAAGTAGTATGTTCCTTGAATGCCGTAAAGCCTACCGTTGCATTCGACAAGCTCAATACCACACCCTGAGCATACAATAGACGAAATTACCTCACCCTTGAACATGATGTACCCGCTAGGGTCTCTAATATCCACTACTCCTCCCCTCTCCGGAGAATACAACATACTTTTCTGAATCAGCTACCTCTACATAGTACTTATTTTCCACGTAGTTTCACCTCTCCGTCAAAGAAAGTAAGCTGAGTAAGATCTAACTTCTTACCCTTACGCCTAAAGTCACCGGTAACAATAAGCGTATGCCCTTTCGTGATTCTCGCTACAGTGCCGACGCAGGTGATGTTACCTTCCGCTGGGCTAATAGTGGCATATACCCTATCGCCTACCTTGAAGGTGATAGGCGACAACCTAATCGCCAATTGTAAGATCTCCCCTCATCTCTAGGAGCCGCATTCCGACGTACACGGTACACGCGATGTTTCCGATGTACCGTGTAGCGAGCCTATTAAGGGTATAGATGACATATCTAAGGATGAGAAAACAAAACATCCCAAGGAGGCACAGAGTGCCGACTAACATAATCATTTTGATCTCCTACATTACTTGTAGAAACAGGAAGTATACCTAGCTACACTTTTCATGTATCCTCTGAAGAAAAACACAATAACGCTCAGGGTAATACAGTATCCAATAAGAAATTCCAACATTCTTACCTCCTAGAGTTAAGAATGTTAAGGATGTCAGCGAACAGGCTAGCGAACATCGCCAAGAAGTTAAAGAACAAATGCATTATACTACCTCTCACTTAGTGGTTGCGAGTGACACGACAATACTTGCGATAACAATACAGCCAAGAAAGGTAACCATTTTAACTCCTATTATATTCAGCGATGATAAATCCGATGATAATAACAATAGCTAAGCTTATCACATCATAGCCCGGAATATCCCACAAATAAACATAACAACAAGAGCTACTGCCATAGTAGCAGTCATCAGTGTAACCATTAGATATCTCCTGCCTTGATAGCCTCCATTAGTGCCTCATTAAGGTCTTCAACGCCGCTATCGAAATCCCCAACAACTCCTTCCTTAAGCTGGATAATTCCCGCCATCCAGGTATCAATAGTTTCTGTTACACGGAGTACGTGAATAGTGGTCTCTTGGGTCTGGCCTATCCTCGCTACACGAGCATACGCCTGATCCCTCTTACCGGGATTCCAAGCCTCATCTAGCAGTACTACCTGTGTGGCAGCGGTAAGGTTTAGGCCTACACCGCCAGTACTATAGTTGCACAGTACTACGTCAATCTTTCCCTCTGTTGTTCTCCTATCAAACTCCTTTTCTACCTTAGCCCTGTCTTCCTTACTGGTCTTACCATCATATGTCGCTACACGATAGCCCCGCTTACTGAGCCTACTCCCCAGCTCAGTAAGCGGGGTTGTGAACTGGGAGAACACTACTGTCTTCTTACCGCTCCCGTCAATAATCTCTGTAGCGGCATCTACTTTGACGCTCTCCTTACAGTCTTCCGCTACAGAGAATACGGTATTTCCCTCCTTATCCTTCTGTACGATTCCCCCTGGCCATGTAGCCATCTGCCTCTTCCTAAGAATAAGGCTGATAATAGCCAAGGCAGTAAGTGTCTTACCATCCTCCAACAGTATCTGACTGTACTTGCTCAGCATCTTGTAGTACTTGTACTGCTGCGGGTACTTCTCGGGATCTAATACAAGTTCGTGGATTACCTCCCTCTGCGGTGGAAGTATAATCCCTGCCGCCTTCTTATCCCTGGCAACAAACATCCCGGAGATATCATACTTAAGCCTATGTAACCCTCCGGGAGCCCACACCTGCTTGTTAGCCCAGTTATTTTCGCAGTATCTTTGAATGAAGTTACTCTCACCGGGGAACTTAACGGGGTCAACCAGGTGTAGCATGGTATAGATGTCACTGGGAATATTTAAAATGGGGGTACCCGTCATCAGTACAACCCTGCTACAGGAAGGCTTCCAACCTTCAATGGTTGGAAGGTTCTCTCCCAATACCAGCTTCTTAACTCCCCTAGCTACAATCGAACTACTATCCTTAAGGCAGTGTGCCTCATCACACACCACGGCATCAAAGAATAAACTCTGTAGCAGCGTTAGTAGTTCGTCATCCTTACGCCAGGATTCGTAGTTCAGGATAACCACGAAGTTATCCATTCTTTGAAGCATGCTAATAATTGCACGCTTCTCGCCCTGGTTCATCCCGTACATTGGGACTACAGGGCGATTAGTCCATTGTTTTACCTCCCTCTCGAAGTTCTTTACCACCCCTGCTGGCGTAATAACCAATACTCGTTTGCTGCCTGCAAGGTCTAACCCTGCTAGGCATTCTAACGTTTTACCTAGCCCCATCTCATCCCCGATAATGAGGGATCCCTGGGCAATGGCTTTCGCTACAGGGATTTGATGGGGATAGATACTGCTGCCCCACTTATACTTATCGAATTCACCTATTTCCTTACCTAGGTTTTCTATCCAGCCCATATCAAAAAACATAGAGATATTCACCGCCTTTGAGTACATCGCTACAGGGGCATTGCCTACCAAGCACTATCGTTACTGACTACACCGTTAAGGATTTTACCATCAACGGTATAGTCAGTAACATTGGAATCAGTAACGATAGATCCATAGGTAACAACAGAATCAGTAACGATAGATCCATAGGTAACAACAGAATCAGTAATGATGGAATCAGTAATGATGGAATTATCAATATTGGAATCAGTAACGTCGGAATCAGTAACAACAGATCCATAGGTAACAGCAGAATCCTTAATGACGGAACCCTTAACAGTAGAATCCTTAACGTCGGAGTCAGTAACATTGGAATCAGTAATATTAGAATTATGAACAGTAGAGTTATCAATATTAGAGTTATGAATAATAGTACTATTACCAGTGACAGTAGAAGTCCCTTCCACAACGCCATACCCGTAGATCCAGCAATCCCCTTCCTGACTAAGATTATGCTCCCCGCTAACATAACCCCCCAGATCCCCCATCTTGACATTATTGAATGGCTTGAGAGCCTTAATCCTGTACAGGTTAGTACAGGGGTTATAGTTAACCAGTTCATACTTCACTTTATGTTCCTTTCGCTACAGTTACTCGCTACAGTTACTCGCTACAGTGCGGTGCTCGCTACAGTGCGGTGCTCGCTACAGTGCGGTGCTCGCTACAGTGCGGTGCTCGCTACAGGGAGATATAGGCCTCCTTTACTTGAGGGAAGTATCCCTTATGTCGGATCTAGAGTAGAAGTATCTAGGATACTCTAGGAGAATTAAGAGAACGTTAAGGGAACGTTAAGAGATTATTTAATCTACTTGAGGTTTCTCTAAGGTTTAGTTAACGGCAGCGGAAAACGCCCTCGATACGCCGTTTAGCCCATGTACATGTACCTATATAATATAGGCAACTGTACAACTAGTATATACATACCATATAATATCAAAATGGGATAAGATGGGATATACCCACCACTTGAACTGTTTCAAGGTAAAATGATCATAACTTTTTGGTTGAGGCGCTTCTAGAATTGCACTAGGGTTACTTTATACCACTAAAATCGGACAAATGCCACAGCTTTTATATTCAGTAACAAGAATCAACATCCCTTGAGGGATGTTGATCTTGTTACTGTAAAAGCTTGCATATTTCGTACCTTTATCGGGGCTTACGCCCCGATAGCCCGTGAAACACCGATTGTCCCAATTCGTACCCACACCCTACTACAAATCATCCATTCAGAGGAGCCACCACCCATTGACTACCCCCCTCGCCTACACTAGTCTTTAGACCATTTAGGTTTTACTTCCCGCCTCACAGGTGCGGGTCACCCCCCATTCAGGGGATAGACACAGTGCCAGTACTGTGTTAGTCTTTAGACCATTTAGGTTTTACTTCCCGCCTCACAGGTGCGGGTCACCCCCCATTCAGGGGATAGACACAGTGCCAGTACTGTGTTAGTCTTTAGACCATTTAGGTTTTACTTCCCGCCTCAC
>Ga0213917_1000043_pt1 | contig 40596 bp, 55 predicted proteins | sample McNCre117MG_FD_161051 | JGI IMG/M metagenome (GOLD analysis project Ga0213917, IMG submission 161051) | Freshwater microbial communities from McNutts Creek, Athens, Georgia, United States - 1-17 MG | ecosystem: Environmental > Aquatic > Freshwater > Creek | place: USA: Georgia | collected... | reverse complement strand
TGTCTCTCGTGGTCACCTTCGACCGCGGCACCTATCGGAACCGGCAAGGCGTCCGCAACACGACACAACAGAATCCATTATGGTGTGACATCTTCTCGACGGCCAACCCTGGACCCTACCCGAGCTCGCCGCAGCCGCCTGACGGCATCCGCACGGTGTTTTTCACTCTGTACCCGATCAACGCGACGCCGACTGTCACGGTCAACGGCGTTGCCCAGAAAGTCGTTAGCCTGCTTGACATCAGTCTGCCTTCGAGCGCCGGCGCGCAGTTCTTGTGGGACCCACCACAAGGTGGCTTTCCGGGCGGTAACTTTGTCGAGAGCACGGTTTTCCGTCCTGTCCTGACATCCTCCGACGTGCTCGAAGTCTGCTATCCGACGACGCTCTCACCGATCGTCTGGGTTCAAGATAACGCCCAGATCGCGGCGCGCGCTGCGGTTGAGGGCGGCACAGGCATCTATGAGGACGTGCAGGACGCGCCGAACACGATGACGGACCCAGATGCCCAACTCGCCTACGCCGAGGCATTGCTCTCGCGCTACGGTTCTTCAGGTATTCCGTTCACGGTGAGCTATATCACCAGACAGGACGGCTTGATCGCTGGCCAGACACAGACGGTTCATATCAGCAATCCGGCCATCAACAAAGATTGCGTCATTCTTCAAGTGCAGATGCGAGACGTCGATGCGACGTTTTTCGAGTACACCGTGCAGCTCCAGAGCGGCGAATATCTGGGCGATTGGACCCAGTTCTTTGCGGCGCTCGTGGCCCGGTCGCAGCAGCCACAGCCGACCAACCGCAGCGTGTACTCCTTCCTGCTGGCTCCGAGCTATCCAGGCATCACGAATCCAGGCGTTACCGGAGGCTACGAGACGCCCCAGGAATCGACCGTGCAGCAAGCCGTCGAGATCGTGCTGTACATGCAGATTCAAGTACCGAGCTCACGCGCCAACACCGGCGACGTTGGGATTGTATTGCTCCAGAACACCAACGGAATCCTGGCTACTACTGTTCCAGCCGGTGCGTCCGGGCAGTTCACGGCTTACGCGACCCAGACGATTCGAGTGTTTCTGGGTGACATCCTGCGCATCCTGGTCACTGGCGGTGGCATAAGTCCGATCACTGACTGGACCATCACTGTGGTTACGGCTGTGACGGTCAATTAGCGCAGTTGCGCAACTGCACGGCATTGTTGTAGACTCTAGCCCAGTGGACACGGTCAAGGTCAGCACTGAGCTTCCAACCAACCAGCACCAGCGCATACGCCGTCTCGTTCTGAAACACGATACGACTATCGGTGCGTTTCTTGCGTTTTCCGTTCAGCGGACCCTCAAAGAGCTGGCCTCTGATCCGTCGCTCGCCGAAGGCATTGAGCCCGACCGCCGACGCGCCACAAATGGAGACAAATCATGAGTGTTCCAACAGGACTAGCGTGGAGTGGAATCGCGGCGGCACAGAACCGCAGCGTCAATCAAGGACTCAAACAAGCCGAACGGTTCAAGGCCGCTGGCGAAATGGTCCAAGGGCTTTATGTCGCGCCGGAGGGCGGCCAATCCTCAGGCGGAACGCCTCAGTTCCCATCACCCACACAAGGTCTCATCCCCGTCGCTGATCTGGCGAAGTATGATGTTACCTATGATGACCCGGTAGCGCTGGTGGTAGTTTTGGTCGGCGTCACCGACCCTCAGGTGGTCGCCACGCTTGAGGGTTTGCTCGATGACACGAACGGCGTTACGGCCATGATCAGTTTCAAGTCGCAAATCTACGGCTCTGCGGAAGGGCCTGGCCTGGCCTTGCGGCAGCTTGCAAACATGCCGACAGTGTCCGCGGCCGCAAAGGTCTAAAGCTCTCGTGCCGTCATTTGTCTCTATCCTGAAGGGAATCGGCCATGTACTAGGCGTGGCCGAGCATATCGCTGCGCCTATCGCCGAGATCGCATTTCCTCAGTTCGCTGTGCCGATCGCTGCCGTTGACCGTTTCGTGTCGGCTACCCAGACGGCGATTCAGACGGGTGAGCTGCAAAGTCCAACTGGAGGCGGCGCGGCGAAGCTGCAACTGGCTCAAGAAGGCTTCGAGGCGGCTCTCGCCCTCACCCAGGAGATCCTGAAGTCCCAGGGTAAGGTGTTGACCTACGACACCGCCACGCTCACCAAAGCCGTGAATAATCAGGTTGCGGCATATCAGTCCTTCGCTGACCTGAAAGCCACTTTCAAGATCGAGGAGTTACCGAAAACATGACCAACAAACTCATCAATCGCGCGCCATACAGCCTAAGCTCGCTGCTCTGCCTGGCTGCAATTCTGTTCTCGCTCGTGGGCGTGGCTCGGGGCCAGAGCGCTCACTCAGTTACACTGACCTTTCCAGCCGGCGTTGGCGGCGGCGCAGTGACCAGCTTTGGCATTCTGCGGGCCACCACGTCAGGCGGTGAGCCTGTAGTTCCGACCAGCAACACCGCGCCATGTACGGTCTGTATTGGAAGCGTGCCTTTCGTAGCCGGCCAAACCACCTACAGCTTCGTCGACAACGGGACACCGCCGAATACGCTCGTTGAGGGAACGACGTATTTCTACGTCGAGGTCGCTATAGGACCTGGAGGTACGTCAGCTCCGTCGCCTGAATCCAGCGCGACGATTCCCTTTTCGCCGCCGGCATCTCCTGGCAAAGCTACTCTGGTTGTTAAGTAAGCTGATTCGATGGCTCTCTGGAAGATTCTTATAGTCGCTGTCATTCTGGACTTTGCGGCGCTCCTGTTGCTCAAGGCCCAGCCACCAGCGCCACCTGGGCCAGCTCAAGCGGCGTCTGGAACTATCACGATCATGGTGGATGGCAAGCCGATCAACACGGCCGGTGTCATCAACATCAGGTCAGGTAATGGCGTTATGGCAATGGCTACGCCCAACCCGGCGCTTTCCGGCACAGACATACTCTTTGACATCAACTCAGTCGTCGCGGCCACGCTCGACCAGGTTCACAACAACATCAATTTTTGCAACTCAACCAACGGCACGGGGCAGTTTACCTGCAAGCTGCCCAACCGCGCCCTTCCGGCTTACCAAGCCGGCCAGGTCTTCCTGCTGGTCGCCGACCAGAGCTGCACATCTTGCAGCCTCAACGTCGATAACGTGGGTTCCAAAGGCATCAAGGACGCTGCTGGAAACGATGCCCCGATAACGAAGCTGACGCCGCGCTGGATCTGGTACGACGGCGTCGTGTTCCGCGTGGTGTGAGAGCGCGGACTGTTGACGCTTGGCTTTGGCGCCCGGCTTGGTGCCGGGACCAATGGCGCCGGAGAAAAGAAAGAGACCCAGATAAAATCAAACGAATTAACAGCGCGGCCAAGCGGCGCTCCCGGCAAAGACTCAAGCAGAAAGAGCGTGACAACCGCATCGCCTTGGTTTATCTGCAAGAGCTCAACCCGCGAGGTTTTCGTTCGATCCGCTCAAGCACTGACGGGACTGACGGAGACGATTAAAGCGTGCTCGAGCTGGCGACGGCTTTCGAGTCCCGCCAGCACGTTCCCGTATCGGTTGTGGACATATTGCAACATATCCACTTTCCCGGCCAGCGCGAGCTCTAACGAGTGGCGGCCACAGTTGTAGCCGAACGACGCCCAGGCGGCTGCGGCGACGAGCGGTTCATCCTTGACCAGCTCCAACAGCGGCGCGGCGTCTTCAGCCAGCCACGCGTCGGCCTGCTCGCGCGTGCAGGTATCGCCCAGCTTGACACCGGCTGTGTGGCCCCAGCCTATCGTGGGAATGCCGCCAGCGTCCGGGTAGGCGGTCAACCGGCAGGATTCAAAGACATGCAACAGAGCGGCGAGCAGTTGGGCGACATTCATGCTTGCAGTTTCGCACTTCCGCAAGTATACTTGCAATCGGTCATCACTCCTCCTGTGGTGCAGGCTGGCTGGGTGATGCGAGATGGAGAGGGACCCGGCCAGCCTTTTTTACGGGAATTATATAGGTGACTACATTGGTTATTAAGGATCACCGGCTTGCACCCCTTCCCTTTTTTGCGGCCTTTCGGCGACGTTTCTTCGCGGCCTTTGACTTTGGTTTTGGCCTGTACGCGAGCACCGCGTCAGTCATTTTGTCGAGGATTTCTGGCACCTGCTTCATGCGGTGAGCCTCTCATAGGTGAGCCTCTTGCCCTTGATCGCATCTACAAACGAGTCCAGTCGCACCAACGTGTGATTCTCGACGTTCCTCTCGTTGAGCCGAAACGTGAACTCATCCACGTAGCGGAACAGATGTTTTTTGCTCGCGTGGTGATAGACGCCATGCAGGCCGCGTTTGAGCACAGCCCACACGCTCTCGATGCTGTTGGTGGAGACGGGGCCTCGGGCGTACTCGCCCGCCGCATGGTTGACGCTATCGTGCCGATAAAAGAGCCCGTCAAGGCCCTGGAAAACGATGTGATCGTCGGTGTACAACTGGGAGCCAACATCAACATTGGCATGGATGTCGCCGTGGATCGCGTCGAGCGTGCGAATCTCTGTGACCTTAGCCCGCGTCCGTCCGCCGCGTTCCCGCATGCCGAGTACGGCCACTTTGCCGACAACCCCACGGCCAGCATGGAGTTTGTCTTTCTCGTGCTTATTGCCTTCGAGTCCACCGACAAAGCATTCGTCAATCTCGATTTCGCCGCGCAACTTGTCGAGCGGGCCATCCGGCCCACCACAAGCCTCGCGCAAGCGACCGAGGATGAACCATGCGGTCTTTTGCGTCACTCCGATCTCCTTAGCCAATTGCAGGCTGGAGATGCCCTTCCGCGCCGTTACCAGCAAGTACATGCTATACAGCCACTTGTGGAGCGGCACCTTCGACCGCTCGAAAATCGTGTTGGTGCGGACCGTAAAATCAAATTCGCACGCGAGGCAACGATAGTATCCGGGCTTCCGCGTGGCGCACACGCCCAAAGCGCTCACACGGTCGCCAGACTTGCAGTCCGGACAGATGGGGCCGGAGGGCCAGAGTCGGCCCTCCAGATATTGCCGCGCCGATTCCTCGTCGGGAAACAGCGCAAACAACTGAAATGTGCTGATGGTCGAGCGGGACATTTAGGCAACTCCAAAGATCGCGCCCGTATCTGCCAGGGGGTCGATTACTTGGGGTTGCACAGCAGCCCAAGCATCCAATCTTGCGACCAGGTAGATCTCGCGTGCCGTGAAGTCTCCACTCAGCATCCCGCTTTCGCGCCGGTCACGGAATTCGGCCAGCTCTACCCGTATAAATTGATCAATGCAGGCATCCAACGACAGCACACCTCGACATTCGGGGCATCCCTCGTGCTCGCGCTCAAGTTCCGTCTTTGCGAGGACTTGCTGTGCTTGGTCGATGGTCTCGATTCCGTACACTGTGCCGTAGGCCGTTTTGATATTCATTGTACTCTCCATGTATCTATGATACATGACTACACCTAGTCTGTCAAGAGAAAAAATGTAGTCACCTATATAATTCCCTTTTTTACTGGTAGACTCAGGCCAAGTCAGTCAATCTCCTGGGGCGGCGTTGGCTTCCCTTCTTTGTCCGGCGCCGTCCTAGTACGATTTCCCCATTCACCTAGGACGTTCAGCCCATTCCCTTACCCGTAGGACGGCTGTACCATCAGGGCATGAAGACACTCAAGCGAATTATCTGGAATCTCTTCGAGGCGTTCGAGCCGAAGCCAGCGGCCGCGCCGCGGGAAGTGACCGACCAACCGACGCCTGGTTACCGTTACCTCATCTTCGAGCCTGGCTTCGACGTCAGCCGCCAGCTCGCCAACCGCTCCGAGCACTGGGAAGCCTGAACGGTACTTCTGGTCTATGGACACGTACACGGCCAGATGGGAGCATTGGTCATGGGACAAACAAAAACGGTTGAGTTGACCGAGGAAGACTGCGTGCTCATAGAGACCTGGGCACAGATAGCCGCGAACGAATCCTACAACATTTCGTCTCAAGGCGACGAAACCCCAACATGGAACGCGTTGCTGGAAAAACTCGACAGAGGGCCAATACGATGAGACGTTCGCTGCACCTCAGGATGATCGATGGAATGCTCATAGCAGGGTATCCGTTGACGGTGGTTTGGTTGTTCGTCATGGCGTGGCTTTTTGGGGAGCCATCGGCCCGAAGCGAAGCATGGGCTGCTCCCATCTTCATAGGGATGTTGATTCCGTGTGGTGCCGTCATAGCGAGGTTCCTGCGATGAAATCCGAATCATCCATCTGTCCACGCCACCACTGCGCGGCTGGCGCTACGAGCACGGAGCCATTCTGCGGCCTGTGCCTGGTCGAAGCCCGCTACGGTCTCAACCTCGTGCCAACGGAGATCATCACGCGCGTGCTGCCGTTCCAGCCGTTGACGAATGGGCTACAGCATCTTGCGGCCGGCTCGAATACCGTCTGCCCGGCAGCGTTCTAAGCCCATTCGTGAGCGGCAGCTAAGGCCCGCGTACTAAGGCAAGATTGGTACTTTGGTAACTTGCGCAAGTGCGGAACTACCGCCATAATCTAGGCATGGGACAAACGATAAACGCCACGATGCCGGCGGATGGCATCTACGGAATCAAGGCCGGTGAGATATACGAGCGCCGGCTGTTCACCCTTGACCAGCTCGCAGTGTTACGCAAGCTTTGGAAGGTTCGCAGCGGAATCATTCAGGACGAGGGGAAACACAAAGGTGTCGAGGTTCTCCTCTTCACCAAAAAACCGGAGGTGCTCTAATGCCCGGCGCTGGCTACTACCCCGAGGGCTTCTCGCAGGAAGCCTACGACCGCGAGCACGACGTCGACGGCGACGACGAAATGCTTTGCGATTGCGGCCATCACGAGATACGCCGCAACGTCGAATTTGCAGGCGGCAAGGAGCTGTGTCGCGCGTGCTTCCTGGTCGAGCTGGCGAAGGTCAAGGCCATCATCGCGCCGCTGCCCCGATACTTCTTGCAGATACTGAACCGGCCAGAAATTGAAGTCTCAGAGGAAGAGTTTATCCAAGCCGAGCAATCTGCTGGTTTTTATCCTACGCCGGGATGTGGTCCTACGGCAACAGGCGGATTCTCGGACGGGACGATACGAGGCAGGATTGAACGCTCTGGCGCGCCGCTCGAGAAGGACGTGGAGTTCTAGAACCAGCGGCCTATTGAGCGCCGCAGGTTTCCCGAGGAGAATGAAACATGGGACAAACAACAATCACACTGCTACCGCGCGCCCTTCCGGCTGACTTGACCGTCGAAGTGGTCCGCTCCTTCAGCTACAAGCTGAACGTCGGCAACTACGAATCGCGCGACTTTTTCTGCTCCGAGAAGGCCCAATGCAAGGCCGAAGACGCCGAGCACGTCTCGGACCTGCTCTATCAGTTCTGCAAGTCGCAGGTGCTCGAATCCGTGCGCGACTACTTGGCGGACAAGAAACAGCGGGACGCCATCATGGAATCCCGAAAGGCACGGACGGCGTGATGCGATGCCCTTCCGGGTTGCACAACCGCGACCGTGGCGCGAAGCCGATCAGGATTTCGTCCGCTGGCAACAAAGACATGAGGAGATCACAATGCCGATAATCGCGAAAGCAGGAGCAACGTTTGCGCCGGCGCCCGAGGGCTCTCACCCGGCCGTGTGCGTCGACGTGGTGGACCTCGGAACACTTGAAGTCAACTACGGCGGCAAGAGCAAGAAGCAACACAAAATCCGTGTCGTCTGGCAGATCGACGAGAACCAGGAAGACGGCAAACCGTTCATCGTACAGCAGCGCTTCACGCTCTCGCTCCACGAGAAGGCGGGTCTGCGGAAAGTTCTCGAAAGCTGGCGCGGTAAGCAGTTCACTGACGACGAGCTGCAGGGCTTCGACGTTGAGACGGTGATCGGCAAGCCCTGTCTGGTGAACGTGGTTCACGCCAAGAAGGACGGCTCAATGTACGCCAATGTCACCAGCGTGATGCGGCTGCCGAAAGGCCTCGCAATCCTCACGCCGCGAGACTACGTCCGTGTGTGCGACCGGACGGAAGGCGAGGGAGCGCCCGAGGCAGACTTTGGCACCATCGACGACAGTGACGTGCCATTTTAGGAGCCAGCCATGAGCACACCTAACCTTTCGCTCTTTCAGATCGAAACCGAGCTGCTCGAGCTGCTGCGCTTCCGCGAGGACGTGGTTTCAGATGCCGACATGACGTCGGCCGAACAAGCCGATTCGCTCGAAGGCATCGACCGCCAGATTGATGACTACATCCGGCGCGAAGTACAGAAAGCGGACGGCATCGCGGCCTACCTGCGGGAATGCGAGGCGCGCGCCGAGGCCCTGAAGGACGAAGCCAAACGCATCAAGGAACGGGCCGACGCCTGGACCGCGCGGATGGACCGCATCAAGGCCGGCGTGCTGCGGGTGATGCGGCTGATCGGCAAGACCAAGATTGAAGGTCACAAGAGCACGCTTGCGATTCGGAAGAACCCACCGTCCGTGGAGATCCGCCAGCCTGATCTGGTGCCAGATGAGTACTTACGTGTCACAGTCACAATGCCGGCTGAAACCTGGAAGAAAATTTTGAATCACTTTCCGTACCTTATCGGTCCGGTTGGCGAACCTAGCAAGACGGCCATCCGTGAAGCGCTGAAGCGCGGCGAGGGCGTACCCGGCTGCCAGATGAACGACGAAAACACGCGCCTGGAAGTGAAATAACGAGTTTCTCCTGGCGTCTGGTTTGTCCCATTGCCGGGAGGAAGACGGCGGCCGCTCGCTCAACGGAAGGGACGGGCGGCCGTGCTGCTTGAAAGGAACCCATGGATTATTTGAGCGCGACATTCTGGCTTCTGGCTGTAGGGCTGCTATGCGGCGCCGTCCTGGTGGTGAACCGCCAGGGTGTTCCTGGCACGTTGCGCCACGTGGCGGCCTTCCTGTTGGCCCACGCAGAGGCGTGGGAAGCTCACCGGACGGCGCGTCAGGCTGGACTGCTGGCTTGGCGCGAGCGGTTCGGGCTGTGAAAGCCGCGGAACTGCCCGTCCTCGAAAAGGACATCGAGTCCGCCGTCACCCAGTTTCTTGAATGGGACGGCTGGCGCGCGCTGCGGACGGACCCGGTAAGCGACCGCGGGCGTGCGAAGGGCTTCGGCGAACCAGGCATGGCGGACCACCTGTACATCCGGTATGCTCTCGGTAAAGGCGATGGCCTCAGGTTGCCGTTTCCCTTCGATCAGGGGCAAGCGGCCGAGGTTCTCTGGGTGGAGTTCAAAAGACGCATGCCCGTGAAGCACGGCAAGGCTTGGGGGCGCGCGACGAAGGCCAGCATACATCAGCAGGCGTGGCACGCCAAAGAACGCGCCAGGGGGGCGCTAACGATCATTCTGGGCGAAGACTGCGAGGCGTCGGTCGAGGGATTCAAGCGCTGGTATTTCGCCAGTGGCCTGGCGCGGCGGATTCAACCCAGCCGCAATCCCTAGACGCTCGATCGTGAAACTGCCTGCATTTAGCGTGTAGCCTTCCAGCGGCCGCGGCTGTAAAATCACAAGTTCATGAGCCGACTCGCCTTACGCTGCATGGCCTTCCTGGCCGGAATCCACGAAGAGCGACCCACCAGGGCCCGCATTGCTCGGGCGCTCAAACGAAGCGAGCGAAGCGTCGAAAGGGCCATCCGTGAGCTTGTGGAAAACCAGTGGATATCCTGTGCAGGCGGCGGACACGGAACGCCATCTAAGATCAACATTCTAAATCCGGTAGCATGGAAAATGGCGGGTGATTCCACGATGGCGGGTGATTCGACCAAAATGGCGGGTGATCGTCAAAAAGTGGCGGGTGATTCGACCGCATTAAATCTTAAGGAAGTAATACATAGAACAAGAACAGGAGAAGACGTGAACAGAGACAGTCCGGTAGCACGACCAGAAGAAACCCCTTCCCTTGAAAGCCAAAACCTCAAACGCCGGATTGCAGCGATGCTCTCGGACGCTTGCAAGATGCCAACCCCGAGGCGACCTCCAATGCCAGAAGCGATCAAGCGTGCTGTCCGCGTGGCGTCCGGTGACTACCGATGAAACAATGCCAGGTCCAAGAGTCCTACGAGTTTCATGTTTTCAAGGCGTTGCAGGCTTTGGAGTTCTTTCCAGGTCAGACCCGTCTGGATGGTGCCTTCGACGGCCAGGCCGCCGTGCTGCGGTGGCAAGGAACTTCCCCAGAGACCACCAGCGTGCTCATCATCCGCACAGTGCACTGGTGGCGCTATTGTCAAGCTGTCAGGCGCGCCGTCGCAGCGCGGGCGATATCAGCGGCCCGGAAGTCGTCGGCGAGCGTCCCTGGGGCTTCTAATCGCGAAACCGCGCAGCGGTCCAGCTAGGTGAGGAACCAAGCTAGGATTGTAGCTGTGAATTGGCAGGCCGTAGCAGCCGTTGTGTCTCTTGTGGTCGCTGTCGGCACGGCAGCCTACACCTTCGGCGTGCTGAAGACCAGAGTGGACGACCAAGCCAAAGAAATAGAGAGAGCAAGAGATCGCGTCGACCGGCTGATTGACAGCAACTGGACGCCACCACACTCTCGTGGGTAGACTTGCGCAAGTGCGCATCTGTGGTGTAACCTGAAGACCTCATGGAGGTCCAGGACCTCTTGACGCCGCAATGCAGTGTACCGCGAAGTCAAAACGCTCCCAAGTTCAATGCAGGCGCGAGGCTATACCGGGCGGCAATGTTTGCGCGACTCACGGCGGCAGTGCTCCACAGGTTCAGAAAGCGGCCAAGCTCAGACTCGCCGAGCTGGTTGACCCGGCTCTTGGAGCGCTGCGCGATTCGTTGAAGAAAAACACCGACTCCCGCGTAAGGCTCATGGCGGCGCGTGATGTGCTCGACCGCAATGGATTCAAACCACCAGACCGACATATCCTTACAGGCGAGAGTGGTGGTCCAATTGAAATGAATGTCAGCCCTTCAGAACAGCTCCTTAGCCGAATTGCTGGCCTCGTTACCGGAAGCACAGAGACGCCAGGCGGTTCAGAGTCTAACTGAGCAGCAATGCGCTCAACTGCTCCACGACTGGCCCGGCATGTGGTCGCGGCCATCGCAACGCATCCCTGGCACTCCGAAGGCACAGCACTCAAGAACCGACTGGCTCTTTTGGCTCATTCTCGCCGGCCGCGGCTTCGGTAAAACAAGAACGGGCGCTGAAACCGTGCGCGCCTGGGCGACCAATCCGGCCGAGCGCGTGCTCATGATTGCGCCCACTGCGGCCGACGTTCGAGACACGATGATCGAAGGGCCGAGCGGCTTGCTGTCGTGTTATCCGCTCGACCAGCGGCCTGAGTACGAGCCATCTCGCAAGCTCGTGACCTTCCGTTCGGGCGCTGTGGGCATCCTGCGCTCGGCCGACGAACCAGAGCGGCTACGCGGCCCGCAGTTCACGAAGTTCTGGGCAGACGAGCTTTGCGCCTGGCGTTTTCTCGGCGAAGCCTGGAATCAAATCATGTTTGGCTTTCGGTTGAAAGAAGCCACTCTCCGCGGCGTCATTACCACCACGCCCAAGCCTTCCAAGGTGCTCAAGGAGCTGATGGCCGACGCCGGCACTGTGCTGACCCGCGGTTCAAGCTACGAAAACCGGGCGCATATCAGCGAGCTGTTTTTCGAGAAAGTCATCCGGCCGTATGAGGGAACCCGGCTTGGCCGGCAAGAGATCAACGCTGAGGTACTCGAAGACACGCCCGGCGCGTTATGGACCGCGGCGTTAATCGAAGAGACACGCGTCCAACGCTCTGAGGTTCGCTGGGAGCTGATCGTCCGTATCGTAGTGGCGATCGACCCGGCCGTTACCGCGGCCGAGGAATCGGACGAAACTGGAATCGTCGCCGCGGCGCTGCTGCGGAGCGGTCATGTCCTGGTGCTGGAGGACCTATCGCGCCGCGATTCGCCGCTCGGCTGGGCTACAGTCGCCGTCAACGGACTGAAGTCGCTCAAGGCTGATCGGATCGTGGCCGAGGTCAACAACGGCGGCGACCTGGTCGAAGCCAATCTGCGCGTGGTCGAGCCAAATATACCGTTCTCGAAGGTGTGGGCCTCGCGCGGAAAGCTGACGCGCGCTGAACCCGTCGCAGCAGCCTACGAACAGAAGCGTGTGCATCACGTCGGCGTGTTCGCAGAGCTCGAAAGTCAGATGACGACCTACGTGCCAGGCATGACGAAATCGCCCGATCGGATGGACGCCTTAGTCTATGCCGTGACGGAGCTGTTATTTCCGCAGCCGATTGAGCAACGCATCATTGTGGGTGGGCCGATTCAGATATCGCCGGTGTAGGGTTGGCGTAGCCGTTCTAACCGGCTTGGAGCACGGGGAACATGGCACAGCGAGGTCGGTATCACCAACGCTGCCGCTTTTGCCCGTGTAATTCTCCGCGTTTCTTCGGCCTCGCTGCGTGTCAGCATCCACGCCGACGCCAACCTGGACACATAGTACCACGAAACGGTACTTGCGCAAGTGCGGAAGTGTGAGCTACACTCCTGAGAGCATGGTTCAAGGCGAAGTCTACAGCCGCAAACGTGGCCGCGTCTCGTGGCGCAAAGAGCTGCGCTCCGTCGAGCGCGAACTGCGCAAGGCGCTGCGGAAGTACCCGCGGTTCAATTCCGCTCACGAGGGCGTGGCTGTCGTGATGGAAGAGTTCGAGGAGCTGAAGGCTGAAGTCTGGAAACGGCCAGCGAAGCGCAGCGACAAGCGCATGCGGCGCGAGGCGTGCCAGCTTGCCGCGATGGCGCTGCGGTTCATGGTGGACGTGTGCGGCGAAAGGAAAGACGACGTCAAATGATCTATTTTCAAGATGCTGGTGAAGAAGCGTTCTGGGACAAGATTGCTGTTCAAGCAGTAGGAATCGATGGAATTGATAAGCCAGACGAGGTTGTGAAGTGGGCGGATACATTACTGGAAGAACGGAGAAAAAGACAGATCGGATGACCGAGCAAGCCCAGCCTACTGTTGTAGCGATGCTTCTGACCGCCGACCGCCAAACATTCACCGAACGCGCGCTGCGCTGTTTCCTCGCACAAACCTACTTCAGCCGGCGTCTGTTCATTCTCGATAACGGTGTCAAGCCATTCGAGCTGCCCGCCTGGGGATGCTCGCCGCTGGTCAACTACGTGCACCTGAGACGGACCAACGAAACCATGGGGCATCTCCGTAACCTGGCGTGCCAACTGATCGGTGATCGCGCCGACATCATCGCTCACTGGGACTCGGACGATTGGAATCACCCAGAGCGACTCGCCGTTCAGGTGAACGTGCTTGAAACGAATGGCGCGGGCGCGACCGGCTTTCATAACCTGCTTTTCCTGGACAGCCGTCAAGGCCGAGCCTGGGAGTACGACCACAAGCGCACTGACCGCGTCCTCGGCACGTCGCTGATGTATCGGCGCTCGCGATGGCAGGCGTTTCCGTTCGACGAGCACAAGCCAGTTGGTGAGGATACTGACTGGCACAAGCGCGTTCCCGTGCTCGGTACGAACGGCGTGACGGGAACGCTGGAGCCGTTGCTCATCGCTGAAGTGCACGGCGGAAACACCAGCGGCGTCTACACCGTCTTCGACCGGCACATGCCAGCCGAGCAGCCCGAATGGAGGCGGGCGCCCGAGTGGGACGACTTTTGCAAAAAAAGGCTCTATCCGTGAAAATTGAATAGAAGGGAGGAAGCTCAACATGAACACGACTACCGCAGAAATCCGCGCGCTCGCGACCCGGCTGGGCTTTGGGCCCGGCGAGCTGCTGCGCATCGCGCGTGAAGTGTCGGAAGACGCCAACCTGCCCTCGATCGCGCACCTGACCGGACGGCAACGCAACCGGCTGCACTTCGAGCTGAAGATTTACCAGGCGCTTCAGGAAGGCTTCGCGGCCATCGCGGCGCAGGAAGAGGTTACGGCATGACCACTACGAAATGGGTAGAGACTATTGTGTTTTATGGGCTTGTTGCAGCTCTCTTGGCAGCAGGTTGGTGGCCGAGGCGCTCACGTTAATGGCGGTCTGGTTCATCGCTCCCTCGAAGCGCCCGCGCGAGCAGAGCACGCTGAGGACATGGCAGGAGCGCGGCTACAAGGTCGCCATCTGTCGCGAGCTTGCGGATGGCGACGCCGATTACGACGCCGTGTTAGGGGTCGACAAATATCAGGGCTGGGCGCGGTCGATTAACATGCTGGCCGCCTTCGTATTTCGGAATGACTCGACCTGTGACTGGGTGGTCGCCGGCGGCGACGACTATTTGCCTGATCCTGACCACGCGCCTGACGACATCGCCCTCGAATGTGAAAAATATTTCGGAACGTACTTCGGAATCGAAGAAAAAGATAGACCGGAACAGAAGTTCTGGACGACCTTCGGCGTGATGCAGCCGACCGGCGACCGCTGGATGGAAGGACCGTGCACGACATGCGGCGGCATGGGCTCGGTGGGCATTCCGCTGCAATCGTGTCCAGACTGTAACGGGCGCTGCCGCTCGGCCATCATCGACCGCATCTGCGGCTCGCCGTGGCTCGGCCGCGAGTTCTGTCGGCGCGTGAACGGCGGAACTGGCCCGCTACACGAGGGTTACTTCCATAATTTCGCTGACGAAGAGCTTCAGTACGTCGCGCGGAAGCTCGGCGTGTTGTGGCAGCGCCGCGACCTCGTCCAGCTACACCAGCACTGGGCGAGACCGCGTGGCGACTGGGCGGACGCGCCACCGTGGGCCAAGGCGATCAACGATCCGATACAGAGCGATTGGGAGCGCAGCAAGGCGCTCTTCGCGGAAAGAAAGGCCGCTGGGTTTCCCGGCCACGAGGTTCTAACCGATGCCACGAGATGAAAGAGCTGAGGGGGTCTACGTGGTGGCCGAAACCTACCCGCCCGACAGCAACAACCAGCTTTACCATGTGCAGCACGTCTTCGGTGACGGCGTAATGGAGGAAGTTATCCTCGACATCACGCACGTGGAGACATTAGCCGAGCTGCTAACGGATCTGGTGCATCACGGATGAAATACCCTGATGCTCGCCGCTGGCGTACAGGTATTCACGAATCTCTGATTCGCGCTCGCATTGATCGGCTGGGATGGACGCCAGAACAGGCTGTTACGAGGAAGGTGGCCCGAAGTGTGGCCCGAGACTTACAGTCAGTACGATGAGCAGATCGCAATTTGTCAGTACTTTGACGCTTGCGCCAAAGGGCAGGCTGGGCGGTTTCTGGATGTTGGAAGTTGGGATCCGGTTTGCTTTTCGAACACGCGCAAGCTCTATGAGCAGGGCTGGCGCGGCGTCATGATTGAGCCATCACCCACGCCGATGCTCTCGCTGCTGAAAGCCTACGGGCAAGACCCGCAGATGACGCTCGTACAGGCTGCGGTTGGCATGGAAGATAGCATCTTGCCATTCAACATGACCGACGATAGCGTGAGCACTTCGGACCCTGAGAGCTACCTGAAATGGAAGGACCACGCGAAGTTTCTCGGCCAATGTTGCGTCCGCACGATCACCTGGGAGCAGATCAACCTCTGGTACGGTGGCTTCGACTTCGTCAATATCGATGCTGAGGGCATCTCGGTGGACCTGTTCCAGGCGATGCTCGTGAGCGGCGCTAAGCCGGCGTGTGTTTGCGTCGAGCATGACGGACGGCTGGTGGAGCTGGCGGCCGTGGCGACAGCCGAGCGATACCGGCTACTTTACTCGAACGGTACTAATGCGGTGTTTGGATTATGAAACGAAGCCACGGCCAAAGTCGTACAAAGCTCTATCGCATCTATCGAGCGATGCTGAACCGCTGCTACTTGACAACTGACCACGCCTACGACCGCTACGGCGGAAGAGGCATTGGGGTGTGTGTGTGACCGTTGGAGATATTCCTTTGAGACGTTCGCGGCTGACATGGGAGAAAGGCCAGATGGTAAAAGCCTTGATCGCATCGACAACGACGGACCCTACAGCCCGACGAACTGTAGATGGGCCACACACGATGAGCAAGCCTCGAATCGACGCAAGCGAACGGACGCTGCCTGCTACTGCGGTAGGTGCGCCCTTTGCAGGAATAGGCGCGCTTCGATTAACTACTACCGACGACAGAAAGAGAAACGCAGTGCGTAAAGTGTATATCACCTTCAGCGGCGCAGCATTCGACGACACCACACGCCGAATTGTTGAGAACGCGTCGCGGCTCGGCGCTGATGAGGTCCGCGTCTATGATGACGCCTGGCTTCGCGAAACGCCGTTCTACCATCTCAACCGCTGGATCTTCGACCGCAAGCCGCAGATGGGGTACGGCTGGTGTTCCTGGAAGCCGTTCATCATCCTCGAAACACTGAAGGGCCTCAGCTATGACGATGTAGTGCTCTACACGGACGCCGACGCCTATCCGATCGGCAATCTTTCGCAACTCTTCGAGAGCACAGCCATACATTCTATCTGCCCAACAGGCATCATGCTCTTCGAGGAGCAAGGCTGCCAGCACAAGCTGTTCACCCGGCGAAGCTGCTGGCGCACGATGGGTCTAGAGAATATCTTCGATGAGAACGCGATCCACGCAGCCGGACGCTTCCAGGTTTTCCGCAAAGGCCAGCACGTTGCGAATCAGTTCTTAGCCGAGTGGCTGACCTACAGTCTGAATCCAGAGTGTCAGTTTCACGAGCCGTGCTTCCGCGACGGTCGTAGCGAGCATCCAGAGTTCATTCGCCACAGCGCGGAGCAAAGCGTCCTTTCGCTGCTGGCCTTGAAGTACGGCATCCCGCTGCATCGCTGCCCGGATCAAGGCGGCTGGCCTGTGGCCTGGGACGGTAAGTACAAACCCGAGGACACCTACCCGCAGGTGTTCCAGCACGACGGCCGCCGCGGGCAATACAGCGAGAAAGGATCGAGGTTTCGGAACGTATGAGCGCGAGCGATGAAGAACTGTTCGTTGTCGTGAAAGCCGTCAACGATGCGATCCCCGAGGATATGGAAATGTGGGAAGCAACAGGCATCTTCGTTACGCTGGCGGTGATGGGCTGCAAAGAGATGGGCTGGAGCGAAGAGAAGTTTTCCTCAAGCATGCGGAACATGTATCGTCATGCTGAGCAGGGCGCTTCCCCGTTCTCTTCCGTGATGCGCCAGCGAGCGCGCCACGCACACAAGGGCAAGCCATGAACCTCGTGCAGCTCGCGAGCCATACGGTCGACCTGGACCTGCTGCCGGAAGCGCCGCGTGTGCTCGATGCCGGCTGCCGTGACTTTGATTTCTCTCAGGCCGTCCTGAAGGTCCGACCACACGCCCGAATCAAAGCCTTGGACCCCGGCCCTGATATTCCCGAACCTGACGATCCGGCTATCATGTTCTTTCGTGCTGCGCTGGTAGGCGACGACCGCAAGCGCGCACGTCTCTTCACTGGATCAACTGGGCACGGCGATTTCTTGAGCACGCTCGACGTCTACTACGACATGAAGCCCGTTGAGGTTGGCTGCCTGCGAATCGGTGAGATCGCGGTGTGTGACTCGCGCGACTGGCCTGCATTCGACCTCGTCAAGCTCGACATCGAGGGCAGCGAGTTCGAGATTCTTGAACGCTGGCCTGGCCCGATTGCGCGACAGATCAGCGTGGAATTTCACGATTGGAATCGGCCAGAGATCCGAGACAGCGATTACTACGAGCGCCTTTGGGCCAAACTTCCCTGGTACCGAGTAGTACAACATGGCCTTTCAAAACAGGGCAACGGCGTGGGAAACTGGGATTCATTACTGGTCTTACGATGAAAACAATCCCTCTCACCAAAGGCAAAGTGGCCACCGTGGACGATGCGGATTACCCGGCTCTGGCTGTTTACAAATGGCACGCCCACGAAGCTGGCAAGGTGTGATCGTCTTAGATGAAAAACGGGCATCTGGCGGCTGAGCACATGAAAGACGCGTTGCGAATGGCGAGAGCTTTCAAGCGGCTATTTCCTTGGATCGAGGTTGCTGACCTCGATGGCGCGGCTATTGATGGTCTGGTAGCGGCGGCTCAGTCCTTCGACGGTCGCGACGTACCATTTTGGGCTTACGCCAGAAAGCGAGTGTGGGGCAAAATGCTCGACCTCGTGGAATGGCGTAATCGCCGGCCGTCCGAATCGCTGGAAGTAATCAAGCTGCTGGGGGTTCGCATGGCGGACCCGCCAAGCCATCGAATGCTTAACGGCCTCGTCGCCGAACTTCCCGAACGCCTGCGGCTGATGCTGCGGTTGCGCTTCATTGAGGGCATGAGCCAGGCCGAGGCCGGCCGTCACATCGGCGTCAAGCAAGCGCGTGCGAGTCAATTGGAACGGCGAACACTTGCGCAGCTCCGTGCCGAGCTCGCACTGCGCGGCGTGCGGAAACTGGCGGACGCGCTATGAAACTGGTCGGACTTCTCCCGTGCAGGAATGAGGCTTGGGTGTTGGGCCTCAGCCTGCGTGTGGCTCTGCTCTGGTGCGACGAAGTCGTCGTGCTGCTGCATGCCTGCACGGACGCAAGCCAGCAGATCGTGACCCAGATCGCCGCGGAATTTCCTGACCGCGTGCACTGGATGGTTACTTCGGATTCACGCTGGGACGAAATGAGCCACCGTCAGGACATGCTGGATGCGGCGCGCGCCTTCGATAACCCGACCCACATAGCACTGATCGACGCCGACGAGATTCTGACCGGAAACTTCTTATACCGGGTTCGTGGCTGGTGCGAACAGCTGAACGGCTCGCAGCGCCTCGAGCTGCCGCTCTACAACCTGCGCGGCGGAATCACCCGGTATCACGCGAACGGCACATGGGGCAACCGCTGGACCACGGTCGCCTTCAAGGACGACCCGCGGTTGCATTGGGGCGGCGATACATTTCATCACCGCGAGCCGTTCGGAATGCACTTGTCACCCTGGCGGCCAGTCCAACACGCAGCCGGCGGCGTGTTGCACTTGTGGGGCGCGAGCGAGCGGCGGCTTAAGGCAAAGCAGGCGCTCTACAAGATCACCGAGCGGATTCGCTGGCCTCACAAGCCTGTCCAGCAGATCAATGATTACTACAACCTCAGCGTCTACGATGCCGGCCGCGCACCCGCGTGGACGTTCAAGGACGTGCCTGAGTCCTGGTGGGCATCCTACGACATCGGCTTGCTTGACGTGGATGCCGAGCCTTGGCAAGAGGCAGAGGCGCGGCAGCTGGTTGCTGAGCACGGTGCCCAGCGGCTCGACGGGCTGGATCTATTCGGTGTAGTCTGACAAAGGAGGTTCGCACATGAAACGAACCGTGTTACTACTGATCCTCGCTGCTGGCATGGCTTTCCCCTACGGCACGCAGCGGCTTGACAACCATCCGAAAGCCGCAATGGAAATGGGCAGCGGCCTGAGCAAGTGGGAGCGCATCAAGGTGCTGATCCTCATCCGCGAGTGGTCGCCCGCGCTCTACCTGCACGTGCTCTTCAGTTCGGAATGAAGCGGCCTACGGGATGGCCCGCTAATCCGCAAGTGATGGCAACCGTTCGGCGTAAAGTGTCAGACGGACATCCTGACCTCGTTCAAGATGCTGACGGCGACACGTGGCTGACGCCTCGCTACGTTCTCGGACAGCTCGGGCACTTCGACCTTGACCCTTGCGCCGCTGAACAGAATCCGTCATGGGTAGGCGCTGATCGCATTTTCACCGTGGCCGACGATGGTCTGAGGCGTGGTTGGTTCGGTCGCGTGTTCATGAATCCGCCATTTTCAAACACCGAGCCGTGGCTGAGACGGCATGCGCAGCACGGTAACGGCATCAGTCTCGTTCCGGCTTCGGTGGATTCACGAGTCTGGCGACAGGTCGTGTGGAAGCAAGCGCTGGCAATCCTCTTGCTGCACGGTCGTATGCGGTTCTGCAACCCGGATGGATCGAACACGACCGGGCGACCACTCCGCAGCGTGGCGCTAATTGCGTGGCATCGTGACGACGTTCTCATGCTCGAAGAGTCGACGCTCGCTGGCGTGTTGCTCGAAATCTGGCAGCAGCGCTAGTGTGATACACTTTCCCCAACGTGAGACAGCGATTCCGCGCCTTCCTCGTCCGCTGTGTTCGAGCGCTAAGCCCTAAGCCCGATAACAGCGCAACCATCCGCGCCCTGACCGACGTGCTGCGCACGCTCGCGCCGACGCTGGAACGAGATCACCACGCCGAATACATGGAGCGCTGCGCTGAGCTGGTCGAAGCCCGGCAGATGGCGGGCGCGGGCCCGTGGCTGACGCACGAATCGCGCGTCATGATGGCCAAGGACCCGGCGACCATCGGAACGAAGCTCAAAGAATCGAATCCGCTGCTCTCGCAAGGCGCGTTCGGCGATATCGAGCTGGCGTTGCAAAACGTTGAGTGGCGGCGGGAGATCAATCTCTCATGGCTGGAGTTCTCGCGCTGGGGTATCCAGCAGATCATCCTTATCAGCCGCCTGTACTACATCAAGAATCCGATCGTGCGTCGGCTCATCGACGTGTGCGCGGTCTACGTCTTCGGCCGCGGCGTCGAGGTATCGTCCGATGACCCGGACGCCAATGACGTTTTGAAAGAGTTCTTCGATCGGAACCAGAAAGTACTCGGCCAGGTCGCGCTCGCCGACCTCGAGCGCCGCAAGATGTACGACGGGAATTTGTTCTTTGCCTTCTTCCCTGACAGCGTGGACACCGGCCTGACGACCGTTCGCACCATCGACGCGACGGAGGTCATGGATATCATCACGGACCCGGACGACACCGACAAGCCCTGGTACTACCGGCGCGTGTGGGTAGCTCGACTCTTCGATGTGGAGAACGGTCGTATCAGCACGCAAGGTCAGGAATGCTACTATCCGGCACTCGGCTTCGATCCTGAACTCAAGCCCGCGACGTTGAACAATATCCCCGTCATGTGGGACACGCCGGTTTATCACCGCAAGTGCGGCGCCGTCGCCAAGTGGAATTTTGGATGCCCGATCATCTACCCGGCAATCGACTGGGCGAAAGCCTCGCGGCGGTTCCTGGAAGCCTGCGCGACTGTCAAGCAAGCGCTCGCCACCTTCGCCATGTCTATCACGACCAAGGGCGGCCAGCAGGCCATCGAAGGACTGAAACAGCAGCTCTCAACGACCGTGGGCCCACAGGCAGCCATCTGGGACAACAACCCGCCGCCTGTCAACGCGGCGACGTTCGTGAGCGGCCCAGGCACCGAGCTGCAATTCATGAACGCCACGGGGAAAGGTGGCGACCCCGAGGAAGTGCGGCGCTTCCTGCTGATGTGCTGCATGAGCGTCGGCGTACCTGAGACGTTCTTGGCCGACGTAAGCACGGGGAACCTCGCAACCGCGACCACGCTCGATCGGCCTACCGAGCTCGTCTTTCTCGAAAAGCAGGAAGGTTGGCGCGAGGACTTGGCGCTCATCGCGCAATACGTGCTGACCGTCAGCAAGAACGCGAGCGGCGGCAAACTCAAAGGCGCTCTGGACAAGCGGCAACTCAAGGCTGGCGACGTTAGCGTCACCGAAGCCAACCGGGTGCTCGTGAACGGGCGCATGCAGTACGAGGCGAAGAAAGCCAAGACACCCAAACAGATCAAGGTCATGGTGACCTTCCCCGCGATCCGCGAAGGCGACATGGCCGTGGTGGTCAAGGCGATTGCTGAGGCCATGACCCTCGACAACAAGGGCGGCCAGATCGTTGGCATCGACGAGAAGCAAGGCGTCTTGCTGTTGTTCCGGCAGTTGGGCGTCGACAATGCTGAGGAGCTGGTCGAGGAGATGTACCCGGAGAGCGAGTACGATCCCGACCGGACGAAGGAGCCGATTGCCGCACCGATCCTCAAAGCTCAACCGAACCCAGGCGGCGAGCCGCAAGCGCCGCACGGCAACCCCGTGAGTGCGCCTGGCCAAGTAGATCAGCAACCGCTCGGCGACGCCATGAAGGAAGCCGCACGCCTGCGCAGAGTGGCCGAGAAGCTGCTGGCGGCCGTCAAGAACGGCGCGAATGCTGAACACACACGAGCCTGACGATTGCCCCATCGGTGACGCGTTGGCGTCTGGCGATCTGGATCAAGCCGAAAGCTGGATCTGCCCGGACTGCGGGATGGAATGGCGGCCCACCGAGATACCCGGCGTCGGCTTCCGGCACTGGGCGCCACACTGCCCGGTTGCCGTTCTGTAGTTGCGCAAGTGCGGTAGAATGGCTCAGATGAAGCGCCGGTCACGCTCAACAGAGTTACACTTCACCCAGCGCGAGGTGCGTCACGTTGTCTGCCTTCTGTTCTTGAATCCGAAATATCCCGGCAAGCAAGGTCAGATTGACGCTGAAGAATGGACCCAGACCAATAAACGCTTATCCGAGAAATTCGGTAAAATCGATTTTCGTTTTCCACAAGAAGAAGCACGGCGGCGTAAATGAAGCTCTATCTGGTTCGTCATGCGCTCACCGACGAAGGCGAGCAGATGGACGCTGAGCGCACCATCAACGATATCGGCAAGGCGCAAGCCAAGGCCATGCGCAAGGTCCTGAGGCTCGCCGACGTTTCGCCCGATGTCATCATCTGCTCGGACTTTGCGCGTGCCGAAGATACGGCGGCCATCCTTCAGCGCGGCGACACGCCGATTAAGACGACGCCCGCACTGCGGCCTGACCCGGCTGAAGGCCAGAAGTACGTGGACGCCGCTTGGAAAGCTATCACTAAGCTCGCGGGCGACGCCAAGACCGTGCTGGTAGTCACTCACGGCCCGCTGATACAAAAGATCCTGGCGTCGGTCGCGTTCAACTTCCTCGACTGCAAGTGGCACTGGGAACACGGCTCCTGTGCCTACGTCAACACCGACAAAGGTTTGTTCCGCTGGTTCGTGACGCCCAAGCTCGCGGCCCATCTGGTCGGCGACGACCCCAAGGAAGTTGAGAACCCGTTGGCTGAGGCCCAGCAGGTTGCCAACTTCAGTTGGATCACAGACCTGATGCGGCTTTCGGAAAACCTCATGGCGAACACCAAACGCGCCCAGATTCAACCGCTCCGCGACCAGGCGCGCGCTGCCATCACCAAGCGCTGGAACCGCCAGTCTATTCGCGTGCGCAAGGTGCTGAAGGACATGCGGCCAGACATCGACGGCGGCGCCGACGCCGCGCACGTCTCGGCGATGCTCCAAGCCGCCCTGCCTGCGACCGATGACAAGTTCCAGAAAGCCCACCATGCCGTCAGGACCGCGGCTTATCAGACCGGTGCGAATCACGTTGTATCGCAGCTCGGCGACCTGGTGGCTTTCGGCTCGCGCCTCGGCGCCGAAGCGAAGAGACCGCAGGCGTTGCCTCCGAACATCCCCGAACCGGAAGACACGAGCGACGTGCTCGAAGCACAGCTCGACAACACGACCAACGACCGGATGCATACGGCGCTGTCGGATGTCTCACCGTGGGGCTACGCTGGTGCGCTGGCGGCCGTCCGCGGCATGTTCAATGAGTTTAGCGACGCGCCCGAAGGCCAACTCAGCCGCGCCGACACCGTCGCACTCGACACCGTTTCTAATGCCTATCACGAGGGCGCGAACGCGGTGGCTCAATCCGCACAGGACGCTGGTATCGAAGTCGAGAAGCGCTGGGACGTGGGCGCCGAGGGCTGCGTGGAAATTTGCCAGCCAAACGCCGACGAGGACTGGATACCGTTTGACGCGCCGCACGATTCGGGCGACTTCGAGCCACCCGCGCATCCCAACGCAGTGCTAGAGGGATCTACGTTTCGACCCTATGGTGCTCTTCAGCGGATGGTGGCCGCTGAATACGATGGTCTTGCCATTCGCCTGTACACCGGGGAGTATATCGCTACCATCGGGCCGAATCATCCGATGCTCACCTCTCGCGGCTTGGTCGCGGCGAAACTCCTGCGTGAGGGCGACTATCTTGTCCGTGATCGCCGTCCAATCAAGCCCACGTCTTTTGGTAAGCCGTACTTCGATCAGGTTGTACTTGTCGAGGATGTGTTTGCAGCGATCCGCATGCGAAGCGGCAATTCGAGAGTTCCCGCGACCGCTAACGACTTCCACGGCGACCGGGTCGTGACTGAGCAAGAAATCCAGGTTGTATTTCCCGAGCGTGGCCTGTTGGAGGAACGTGATCCCTCTGGTCTTGAGCGCCTCGGCGAGATCCCGCTCGTACTTGCCGATATGGAGACCCCGACCGAATCGAGTCTCGGCACGTTTTCTAAGAACCTCAGCGGAATCCTTTTGCCCTCTCCGGGCAGCGTGAGCGGCGGCCTGTCTGGAACCCATTTCTTTCTCTCCAGAATCAATCGTACTCAACAGGTGCATTTCAAGGGATGGGCTTTTGATGCTAGTACCGAGGTGGGTCTGTACTGTAGCGACGGCTTCGTGGTGTCGAACTGCGATTGCAGCGAGGTCTACAGGACCGTGGGAGCGGGAGAGGAAGAAGAGTAGTATAATCCCCCCATGCTGCACACCATACCGGACGTTTCAGGACCCGGCACGTTCAACTTGGCCGACCTTGCGAAAGACAACGGCTTCAATGCGCCCTACGTGGCGCGCGCTATTCAGGTGGTAGCGCTCGGCTCTGGAACGGTGCGCATCGGCGAAAGCGAGAACGTGAGCGCGACTCGTGGGTTACCGGCTGGCGCGGCTTTCGGCAGCCAGTTCCTGCCATACGTGGGCGAGAATTGCTTATGGAACCTCGGCGGCATGGCCGTGTACGTGCCTGCGGGAGCGACGGCGTGCATCGCCTGGGAGTACTGATGAAACTGCTGCTGGCTGGTCTGCTCTTCGCCTTGGCGCTCGTCGCGCAGAATACGCCGCCGTCAGGCGGCGGCAGCTCCGTCATAGCCTGCGTCGGAACACCAGGTAATACGACAGGCGCCTACCGCCAGCAGTGCCAGACGTCGGCAGGGCTGCTGTACGCCTGTAACAACGCGGCCGGCTGCGCTCTTGCCGCCGATTGGATCGGCCAAAGCGGTGGCACGCCCGCATGGGGAGGCATCTCAGGAACACTTTCCAATCAGACGGACTTACAGACCGCGCTGAACGGAAAAGCTGCATCAAGCGCCGCCACAACGGTGAATGGCCAGTCCTGTGCTCTCGGTTCGACGTGTACGGTGACTGCTACTCCGAGCGGTGTTGTGTCCGAAGCACTCGGAGGGACCGGAGCCAACAACACCACCGGGGTAGCGGGGCACGTGTTGCGCAGCAACGGGACGCATTACGTCGATTCAGCTATCCAGGCTGCTGACGTACCTACACTAAACCAGAACACGAGCGGCACAGCGTCGAATGTGACCGGCGTAGTGGCCGAAGCCAACGGCGGCACGGGAGCGAATAACACACCGGGTGCGGCGGGGCATTACCTTCGTTCGAACGGAACGCACTATGTCGATAACACTATTCAAGCGGCCGATGTACCGACTCTGAATCAGAGCACAACTGGCAACGCGGCCACCGCGAATCAGTTATTTGACAACCTAAAGGCGATAAGCAGTTCTCCTTACACAGTCTTAGCTGCAGACAGCTATATCACCTGTGATGCGACGACTGGGCCTATAACGATCAACCTGCCAGCTGCCACAGGAAGCGGGCGCGAGATTTCCGTCAAGAAGATTGACAGCACGGCCAACGCCTGCACGCCGACGCGCGCCGGTTCCGACACCATCGACGGAGCGACCAGCTACTCACTCACCGTGCAGTACGCTGCGTCCAAGGTTGTAGACCAAGCCTCGGGTTCCTGGGGCCGCTCGCACGTTAATCAGCTTGGCGGCGACGTCAGCGGTATCAGCACCAACGTGACGGTGACCAAGATCAACGGCACCGCGTTCGCGGGCACCAGTGGTCATCTCACCTCGTTCGGCGCGTCCAACACACCGGCTGATTCCGGCATCGTGGCCAGCGCCGTAACCCAGACAATTGCCAGCGGGACGGCCAGCCTTGGAACTGGCGCAATTTCTTCGGCAACGTGCGCCACCGTGGTTACCGTGACCGCGACTGGGACGGCGACGACCGATGTCGTCCAGGCCAGCTTCAACGGTGACCCGACAGCGGTGACCGGCTATATCCCAGCGACCAGCGGGATGCTGACCATCATCCCGTACCCGACCTCTGGGAACGTAAACTTTAAGGTCTGCAACAACACGAGCGCCTCGATCACGCCCGGCGCCATCACTTTGAACTGGAGAGTCAGCCGATGAAACGGTTTTTATTGTTCGCGTTTTTTGCGATGCCACTGTGGTGCCAAGTGGCCGTAACGGTTCCGATCACCATTCCCGCTGCACATTACGTCCAAGTTCAGGCGGCGCTCATCCAACAAATAGCAGCGTCGGGCCCGATCACTCTTTCGGGCGCGCTTGATGCTTCCACGACCTCGTTTGCGGTGTCGGCGGTTCCAGCAGGTTGGACTTCAGGCACCTTGGCCGCGCGGCCAGCTACATGCACCCAGCAGCTCCCTGGCAATTTCGCGCTGAGCCTCTATTTTGCCACCGACAACGGTAATCAATACACCTGCGTCGCGGCGAACACCTATTCCCAGTACGCCGCTGCCATCGTCATCGACTCCGAGGCCATGATCGTAAGCGGCTTCTCAGGCAATACGGTGACGGTGACGCGCGGCACGACCGGCACCACGGCTGCAACTCATCTGAGCGGCGCGACGGTGAACGTCTTGCTCTATCCGACCGTGCCGCTCTGGTTCAAACAAATCATCAGGACCTTTGTCGCCCAGAGCATCGTAACCAACGAGGCTGCGATCCAAAACGCACAAGCGGCCATCACGAATAGTCAAAATGCCGGTGTCCAGTAGAGCTCTGCTGAGGCTCTTCGGCGCTGCCAACGTACTAGCCATTGCGCTGCTGGGTCAAGCGTTGCCCTTCCCTGGGCCTGGCGCGAGAAGTAGCGGTAATCTTCCAGCGCCCATTCAACAGACCATCAGTTGCCCACTGGTCGTCGCAACGGCTACCTGTACGTTTTCCAGCGCGCCAATTGCGGGACACTTTCTGGTTTTTCAGGGAGGAAACTCGGATTTAACCGTCAGCATCAGCGGGATCACTTCGACAGGTGCCACCTGGACCAAAATCAAATCCAGCCTTCCGGTTAACCGAGATGTAGAGATTTGGTCCACAGGCGCGCTCACCGGCACTCCGGGAACAACAGTCGCGATTGTGTTCACCGCCGCTCCAAGCAACTCGTCAGTAAACGTGTCGGAGTGGAGCGGACTCGCTACGGGAGGAGCGGATGGGACACCAACGACGAACAGCGGTACGTCAAATAATCCGGCCACCCTTGCAGTGACTACATCTGTCGGGGGAGTCGTGTTCGCGGCTGCTTGGCATGCCACGACCACCCTATCGAGCGGGCCTACAAATTCGTTTTCAGCTCTGAATACAGCGGACAGCGCACGATTCTATCCGGCTTACAAAATTCTGCCGCCTGGAACGTACAGCACTGATTGGACGACCGGGACTTCGGGAGTATGGGACACGGTGGCGGCGGGCATCAAGTGACTTTTCAGTTTGTTACACGCAATGTGCCACGTGGAACCTCTGGCTTGGCGTTCTTGACGATTTCGGCGGCGCTGTAGCCGTTCATCTCGGCCCGGCCTATCCGTAGGAACACCGTCGTCAGATCGGCCTTAAGGGCTTCGAAACCGCGACAGAAGGCCGTTTTCAGTTCCCGTTCGCGCCGCAGCGCCCGGTTGGCTTTCTCGTAGGCGCTAAGACATTGGCGGCACCAAGCGTGCTTGGGCTGCTTTTCCCGCTCGTGGCATTTCGAGCAAGTCATCCCCAACAGTTTAGGTGTAATCGCTTGTTCACCGCAACCTGTAGGTGCCAACATGCTGAAAAGCCACATGAAACTGAGCGAAGCGTTTCAGACGGTAGCGACCAAACTCCAGGAACAGGCCGACGAGCTTTCCCACAACGACCTCTACCGCTGGCTATGCGATGCCGCAGAGGACGTTGGCGGTTGCGTCTGTGACATTTACGGCGATTCCACTTCCGGCGAAGTGATCCTGTCGATGGGCGGCGACTTGAAGCGTGTTCCCTACCAGATCACTCAGGCCAACGGAGCATCAACGGCGAGCCTCGACATGGAGAACGCTGAAGACGTTCTGCCCGTCACGAGCTACGTGCCCGAGGCCGACGAGGAAGACCACTACGCCTCGATGGAATCGGCGTTCAAGAAAGAGAAGCTGTACACCGGACTTCCCCTGTACGAGCGGTTCATCTCGAAGGACGAACGCGACGCGGCGGACGCCGGCTCATTCGCCGGCAAAGGCAAGAGCTTCCCGATTCTGAAACCGGGCGACGTGATGGCGGCTGTACGGTCCATGGGACGCGCAGGTTCAGCCAACTACGGAACCTCGACGCTAAAGTCGAACATCATCCGCATCGCCAAGAAAAAAGGCTGGTCAAAGTATCTGCCGAAGGCCTGGCAGGGCGGCAGCGAAGACTCGACCGAAGGTCTGCGTTTCCGCTTTGCTGATGACGAGCTGAAGCTCACCGAGGGAGTGGCGACGCTCGAAACCATCGTGCTGAAGGAAGCCAAGGCCGATTACGAGATCAAGCTCATCGCGCCTGGCAAAGGCAGTTCGGCGTTCTACCCCAAGGAAGTTCTGCAACGCGATGGCCCGAAAGTATTCAAGGCCGGCACGCACGTTTACCTGAATCACCCGACGTTGGCCGAGGAATCGCAGCGGCCCGAGGGCGACGTCAAGAACCTGGCCGGCGTCCTGACCACCACGGCCGCCTACAGCGAGTCGCACGCCAAAGGCCCCGGTCTTTATGCGCGCATGAAGGTGTTTGCCGATCACGCCCAGATAGTCGAAGAGAAGGCCGCGCATGTCGGCATGTCCATCCGGGCGAGCGGCAAGGCCGAGTCCAATCAGAAGAAAGACGGTCTGCCCGTGCTGACCGAGCTGACGAGCGCCGAGTCGGTTGACGTGGTCACACGCGCCGGCGCTGGCGGCATGATTCTCACCGAAGCGGCGCGCAGCGCCCAATCTCAAAAAGGAGTCGAAGACATGACGGCTGAAGATGTTCAAAAGCTCGTCGAAGCCGGCGTGCGGAAAGCGACGCTTCCGGCGACGGCACGCGAGAAGGCTTTCGCGTTGCTGGAAGCGGTAACGCTGCCTGAGCTCGCGAAGAAACGCGTGGTGGAGCGCGCGGTTGCCACGCTCGACCTGAGCGAAGCGCTGGACGAAAAGAAGCTCGGCGAAGCGGTGGCAGCGGAAGCCAAAGCCGAGGGCGAATACCTGGCCAGTATCACCGGTTCTGGCCGCGTGGTCGGCATGGGCAGCGTGACGCCCATCGACCCGAAGGAAGCCAAGCGCGAAAAGAAGGCGCTGAAGGAATCGAAGCGCGAGGCGCGCGACGTCTTCGAGTCCCTCGGCATGACTGAGGCGCAGGCGAAACTCGCGGTGCGCGGACGGGAGGATGCAGCCTAATGCAGGACCAAAAATTTACCGGCACCCCTACCAGCCGGCGCTTCATTCTTTGCCCGCCCACCATCAAAGCCGGCGACCCGCTAATGGTCGGCCTCGTCCCTTGCGTTGCCCTGGACAATTACCAGTCTGACAACGGCGGTACGACAGTGCTGATCGGCGGCTCGTTCACGCTGACCGTCGTCGGTCAGACCGTCGAGAGTCCGCAGACCACGCACAAGATCAATCCCGGTGACAAGCTCTATGCCACGGGAACGCTGGACCCGGCCACCAACGTGCTGTACAACCTCACCATCGACGCCAACACGGCGAACAATTTCTTCGGCTATCTCGACCCGTCCGACCCCGCAATCGCGGCGGGCGTGACGAACACCGCAGCCACCGTGCTGCTACCCCACGGAGCATAAACGTGAAAACTAAAGTTTCAGAAATGGGCAGCGCTGGCGCCTACCAGCTCGGTACTCCGGTTGAGGCTCATCCCTCCATGCAGGGCTTCGGGCATCTGATCCAGAAACGCTTTCCAGTGCACCGCGTCGCAGCCGCCGCGAAGTTGTACTCGGACGTGCTGAGCGGCCGCGAGGACGCGGTTATTTTCCGCGAGGCGATGACACCGACGCGCGAAATCTTCGTGCGTTACATCGCCGAGAAGTATCCTGGCGTTTACGGCGATCCGGGCGGCCGCCAGTTGGGATTGCGCGAAACGATGAGCGTCACGGATTACCAGGCGCTTTTCGTTGACGTGCTTGACCGGCTGTATTACGGCTTTTACAACGCCTACCCAATCGTCAACAAGCCGCTCGTGAAGGTGCATCCGCTGCGCGACTTCCGCGTGGTCAAACGCTATTTGCTCGACGGCGTGGTGACTCCATTCACTGCGATGGACGCCGCGGCACCGCCGCCTCAGCGCGCGCTGATCGGCCCGAACCCGCAGGATGGTTCACCGGCCACGAGCACTGCGGCACTGACCTATCAGCCCGAGCTCTACCAGGCCATGACCTCGGTCAACTGGCGGGCGTTCGTCAATGACGACTTGGGCATTTTCCGCGACTTGGCCAACCGGCTCGCGATCGCGGGAAACCGCGGTATCTCGAAGTTCATCACCGGCCTGTTCTTCGACTCGAACGGCCCGAACGCGCTCTTGTACGCCACCGGCTACAAGAACATCATCAACAAAGCGAACGGCGCGGCGTCGAACAACCCGGCGCTCTCGATTCAGGGCATCCAGGACGCGCTGAAGGTCCTTGCCAACATGCGGGACTCGACCGGCGACCCGATTCTCATCACCGGGACGATGTACCTAGTGTACGGGCCTTCGCTCAAAGCCACGGCCATGAACCTGATGAATCAGATTTCGAACTGGATTCAGACCGAGGGCGGCACGGGCAACGCCCAGGGTTTCCCGAGCCAGTTTTTGCAGACGAACAACTGGGCCATCCGGGACATGGTGCCGATTCTCGACCCCTATATCCCGATCGTGGTGACCGGCGCCGCGTCCCCGACTTCCTGGGCTATCGTGGTAGACCCCAACGCTCAAAATCGTCCTTGCGTCGAAGTCGGCTTCCTGAACGGCTACGAAACGCCGCAGATTTACCAGAAGCTGCCGAACACGCAGCGGATGGGCGGCGGCGTGGATGCCATGATGGGAGACTTCTATTCGATGGATCAGGACATGAAAATCGTCGGCGTTTTCGGCGGTACGCAGATTGATGGCCGCTCGACGGTCGCCAGCACTGGTCTGGGAGTCTAACGACGGTCCTCTCATGAAATGCGCCGTCAAGCTGGTGCTGGGTAGCGGCGGCTTGGCGGCGTTGGTGTTTCTCAGCATGTCTTTTAGCTATGGCCCCACTTCGAGTCCGCCGACGCTGAATCCAGCGATCGACTACCCGCGCCTGCTGATCTCCGACACCCAACAGTTCGACCCGAACGGAAACCCGATCTATATTTTCGAGGATCAGGAAATCACGGCGATGTACAACGTCGTGCAAGCTAACTTCCAGTCGAGCATGTTCTACACGCCGCCAGCCGGCCAGAATCTTCCGAGCTCGCCCATCAGCTATCTGCGCGTGGCGGCCTACCTGCTCAACGCGGTCGCGGCGAACAAGGCGCGCCTGGCGTCGGTCAAAAAGCTCCTGGACGTGCAGCTCGACAGCTCAGACGCCTCGATTCAGTTGCGCGAGACGGCTCAGCAGTACCTCGACATGGACGACAACGCGGGCGCGTTCGCCATCATCGAAATGTGCAACGACTACTTCAGCTTCCGCGATCGATTCTGGAAGCAAGTTCAGAGGCAGAGCGGCGCATGAACCAGTCGCTTACTTACGAGTTTGGCCAGGTCATTCCGATCGTGGAGCAAGCGGACCTTTTCGTTTCGCAATGCACGATTCAGGCGCGTACCGGAGCCGTCAGCACAACCGGCCAGCCGGATCTAACGGACTGGGTCAACGTCGCTGGGCTGGTCAATATCCCGTGCCGGAAGGCCATTCAGCGGCCCTACAATCCCAACCAGCAGGCGACCGTGCGTGCTCCACAGCAATTCGAGACGCAGACGCAGTTTCACTTGCTACTGGACGGGTATTTTCCGCAGATCATCCAAGCCAACCAGGCGGTTGTGGACGGCGTGCCGTACGAAATCATGGCCGTGGAATCGGACAGCGAGAACAACGTCATGACGCGCCTCGCGCTGAGGGTGTGGACACAATGAATCTCACCGTCACAATGTCGGGCCTTGACCAACTCTCGCTCAAGGTGTCCTACCTCAAGAACGCGGCGCGCACCGGCCTTAAGCTGGGCGTGGCCGAAGCCGCGGGACTCTTCGAGGCGGAAGCCAAGGCGCTCGTTCCTGTGGACACAGGCAACCTCCAGGAGCACATTCATACCGAGACGGTCGAGGATACCGTCGAGCGTCAAGTACTCGCGGTCACGCCCGTCGTCGAGGCCGCCAATCCCTACGGCTTTGACCCGCCTTATGCGCGGCGCATCGAGAAGGGCTTTATGGGCACTGACTCGCTCGGGCGGCACTACGACCAGGCAGCCCAGCCCTACATGGCGCCGGCTTTCGAAAACAAGCGCGACGAGGCCGACAAGGCCATCCGCGAGGGCGTGCTCAGCTCGCTCGACGAAGCGATGAACGCGACCGCGGGGAAGAGGCTGTAATGTGCCAAGCCTTGAACAACAGCTTTACCAGGCCATCGTCGGCAGCGCGGCCATCCAAGCGCTACTTGCGCGGGATGCTGGCGGAAACATCGCGTTCTACGACAAGCAGATCCCACAGCAAAACTTCGCGAACGGAATCATCGCCTACCCGGCCGGCCGCTATCAGCGCGTCGCCAGCCCGCGGCTCTTCGCTCACGGCGCAGGCTCGAACCAGGCCAACGTCGGACGGGCCCGGTTTCAGATCACCTATTTTGCGACGACCAAGAACGGGACCGTTGTGCTCGACCAGATCGACCAGGCGACGCTCGCTGTCTTCCGAACCTTCGACGCCTACAACGGGCCAACGTCACCCGCAATCCAGCCGCAGCCTGGATTCTTCATGTACAATTCGCGGACGCTCATTGAGCCGCAGACACAGCCACCGCTGCAAAAGCTCGAAATCGATGTCACGTTCAATTTTTCAGACCACCTGTAAGGAGAGAAACGCATGAGTTTTCAACCTATCGCACTTCCGGCCATCAACACCCTGATTCAGGTGGGCAATGGAGCATCGCCCGAGAGCTTCACCACCATCGCGAGTGTCAGCAGCATCACCGGGCCAGGCTTGCAGGGCAACGTCGTTGACGTTACCGCCATGTCCTCGGTGACGGGCGGACAGGTCGGACCCTGGCGCCAGAAGATTGTCACGCTGCTCGAAGGCGGCAACATCTCGTTTACCGCATTCTGGCAGCCGATGCTCGCGAGCCACCAGAACCTTCTGACGCTGTTCGTCAACCGCGGCGCTGGCGGCATAACGGGAGCGCCGATCGACTTCCGGCTCATCTTCCCCGATCAGGACGCGACGGCTTACACCTTCCAGGGCTTCGTGAGCAAGTGCTCCTTGACCGAAGCCGTGGCGGACGTGGTGAAGGCCGCGGTAGACATCACCATCACCGGCGCCGTCCACGGAACCGGATTCCCCGGTTAGATGGACCCATCGACCCTTGCGCCAGCTGCGGTTGCTCAGATCAAGGCGCAAGGCGCAGTGAATCCGCCAGCTATCTCTCAGCCTGCGGCTACCCCGCAACCCGCGGCCGCTCCTGCCGCTCCTAAAGCTCGGCGTTCGGCCATCCAGGCGACTGCTGGCGAAAAGGGTGAAGTGTAGTATGATGGTTCGCAACTATGCAACCGTCGCAAGTCGCTGATCCTGTAAAGCATCCCACCGTTAAACTCGGTGACAACATCTACCCCGTCAAGTTCCGGCTCTCGGATCTTTCCGACCTCTGGAACAACCACCAGATTGATCTCTTCATTCCCGCCGAAGTCAAGGGCATTGCGGCGATCGAGCGCGTAGCCAAGGTACTATCGGCGGGTCTGGCACACGTGGTCGACATCTCGCCTGAAGAGATCATGAAGCATATAGAGGTGCCCGAGCTGCCGATTTACGCGCTGGCGATTGTGGAAGCGCAAAAAAAAGCATCACCGGAGTCCGAGCGGGCGTCGAAGGCTCTGGAAGCACTGGCGTCGCCCAAGAAGAGCAAGCAAACCGAACCCGACAAAGCGGTCCAGTAGATTGGGAGGAACGGTATCTAGCGATGGAAGCCACGGCAGTCGTCGAAATCGGACTGTCGCGCGCCGAGTTCTGGTCGCTCACTCCCCGCCAGTTCGATAAGTTCTTCGAGGCGTTCATTGAGCGCGAGAAGCGCAACGCTTCGCTCCTCACCGGCCGCGCGCTCACCAACCAACTCGCGGCACCCGCGGATCCCATCGCCCAGATGCGGCGAGCCACCGAGACGCCAGAGGAATACCTGGCTCGCCTGCAAGCCCAGAATCCTGATGCACAAGTCACCATGTCCAAGGCCGTGATTGACGCGGCGGCTACGGGCCAGGGCGCTTGGTCGAAGCTCGGTACGCGTGACGGCCTGATGGAACCGGCCAGCGTCCAGGCAGTCATGATGGGCATGAGGCCGCCTCAGTGAACCCAGGCGGCGCTGGCGACCTCGTCATTACCGTAGGCGGTGATCTTTCACCACTCGAAGCCGCACTGAACCAGATTCCGTCTACGGCCAGCCAGGTCGCGAGCCAAGTGCAGGCGGCTTTCGACAGCATTCCGGCAGCAATCGAAGCCGTAGGATCGTCCGCCGTCACAGCCAGCGAGCAACTGAGCCAGTTCGGAACGAGCACCGAGGACATCGCCAAGAACCTCGAATCGCTGCAATCCGGCATCACGAGTTCCGGCGACGAGATGACGACGCTGGCTGACGCCGCTAACACTGCGGGCGATGCTGCGACCGGAGCGGCCGACCAGGTTGACCAGCTTGACAAAGCTCTGCAACCCGTCGCCAGTTCAGCGCAAGAGGCCGCTACCGCAATTCAGGATGTTGGTCATTCGTCGGAAGAGGCCGCGCCAGAGGTCGAGAACTTTTGGGAAAAGATGCTGGCTTTCGGCGAGGCGCTCGCTTTGACCGAAGGACTCAAGGAGTTCGGTCAGGAAGCGCTCAGCACGTTCGGCAATGTCCAAAAAGCTGCCGTCTCGTTGACAGCCCTGACGGGCAGTGCTGAGGAAGCTGACAAGATTTTAGAGCAACTGAAGACGCTGGCCGTCGCTGATGCTCTTTCGTTCCCGGCTCTCGTACAGGCAGAGACCCGCATGCGGGCGTTCAACATTTCGGCTGAGCAAATACCAAAGCTGCTGCAGGCCGCGGCTGATGCGTCAGCGACCATGGGTACCGATTTTAACCACACTGTCGATATCCTTGACCGCTTCTCCAGTTCCGGTGCTGTCGTAGGGCGTTCGCTCGCGCAGTTGGGAATGTCCAGCGCTGACCTGGCCAAAGTAATGGATGTTTCGACATCCGAAGTGACCAAGGCTTTCAAAGCTCTGGATCAGACCGAACGCGTTGACGTCCTCACCCAAGCGCTCGCCAAATTCGGCGGCGTGGCCTCGGAGCAGGCCCAGACTATCTCTGGACAGTTCAAGAATCTGGGCACGCAAGTCGAGTTCGTCATGGAGTCGATCGGTGCGGCGCTTGCGCCAGTCATCAGCGCCGTTCTGACTTTCATCGGTACGAATATCGTGCCCACGATCCAAGCGGCAGTGGACGCCTTCAACAAACTGCCTGGACCAGTGAAAGACGTAGCTGTAGCGCTCGGTCTAATCGTGGCTCTCGCCGCGCCGTTAGTCGTTGCGCTTGGTGGATTCGGACTGGCGGCCACGGCGGCTGCGGATGCGATCCCGATGATTGCTGCATTTGGAGCGTCGATCAGCACGCTGGTAACTGTGACGCTCCCAGGATTCGTCGCGTCGATCGGCACCGTGGTTGAGGCTGTCGGGACGGGCATGACGGGCGCTCTCGTGGGCGCAGAGACGGCCATCCTCGGGTTCCTGACCGCTGCGGCTGGCATCGCGGCCGTGGTGGTGCTGTGGGACCAGGTCAAGGAGCTGATTAAGAACCTCACCGACCTCAACCAGGTGCTCTCGGACGGTGTACCGGCCTGGAACAGTTTCAAGGATTCCCTTTCCTCTCTCGCGCAGCTAATCGGCGGCGCGGTTGCGTCGGCTTTCAATAGCCTGCTCGGGATGCTCGGGCCGGTGGGTGATGCGATCAAAAGCCTGGGAGCTTACCTGCCGAATTTCACGCAGCTCTGGCAACAGGTCAAGGACGCGGTCAGTTCGATTCACTGGTCTGATTTGCTCGGACCCATCGGAGCTCTCAATGGAGCTCTTAAGGCGCTCGCCGACGCCATACAGCTCATCACAGGCCATTACCCGTCGATGGAAGCGGCGGGCACGAAGGCGCTGGCGTCGATCCAGTCCGCTAACGACAAGCTGAACGATTCTCTGGCGCGACAGGCTGGCGGTTTCACAGCGCTGACGCCCGCGCAGACGGCATACACCAACGCCCAGGAAGCGGCGGCGAAGGCTTCGGCTACAGCGGCGGATGCGGCGACTAAGGCTGGTGCGGCTGCGGAGGGCTCGGTTAAGCCGCATATGGATGCGGCGAAGGCGGTTGCTGACCACGCTACCGCGTCGGACTCGCTGTACATTTCCGACAAAAAGTACATGGATTACCTGTCAACGATGGGCCAGTCGATACAGGTGATCGCAGGGGCCCATCGAAACGCTGCCGAAGCCGCAAATGAGGATTCGCTTAGCATCGAGGTACTCACTGGTTCAATCGCAAAAGTCAACGACCAAGCCGATCAATCTGGGAAAGTCTTTTCGGATGCGGCTGACGGAATGATGACCTGGTCGAACGCCGACCAGGCGTTCGTTAACTCAAGCGGTGCGGTCGTGGACAGCATCCATGCCATCGCCGATGCGGCAAACCAGGTGACCACGAGCGCCAACGCTGCGGCGAGTGCGGTGTCTGGGATAGGCCGGGGCGGTGGTGGCGGTCGTGGCGGCAAGATGGGACTAGGTGGCACGGAAGGTGCAGGTATCTCGGCCGACCTCGCGGCTGCGATGGGTGGTCAGAGCGCTCCGATGACGCTTAGCGTCCAACCGGGCGATGTGATCCAGGCACCGACCATGGCTGGCGCGCTCGGTGGCTTCTTTGGAGCGCTGCACAACGACATCACGCTCGATCCGATGCAGGCGGCCATCAACACATGGAATAAGATCCAGCAAGAGAACGCGATGGCTAATACCAATCCTGTGACCGGCCAACCTTTCAATCAGTCCGCTGCGTCGACCGCTGTCGTCGCCACGGCCGCGACCACGGTGGCCAATGCACTCACCAAAGCGTTACAGGACGCCCAGACCGCCAACGCGCTCGAAGCGGCGGCGCAGGCTGCTGTCGGAACGGCGGCCTACGCCAAGCTGAAAGCCGTAGCCGACCAGGCCGTAGCGGCGGCCGGCCAAGAGCTTGACGCAGCCATGGGCGTTACCAACGCCATGAACAGCACCACGGTCGCGACTACAGCCGCCGCTGGCTCAGTGGCGATGCTGGCCAACAACGCCGGCGTCGTCAGCTCTACGCTGGCTGTCGCCTCTCAAGGCGTTGCCGCTCTGGCGACCGCCACCCAAACGGCTGCGGCTCAAATTGCCCTCGCTGGTCAGGGTGTCATCGCTTCAATGCCGTTGCAGACGGGCGGCTACACGCCCGCCACGCTCGGCCCGGGCGGCGGCGTCATCAGCGCGGCCGCTCTGGGCGTGCCGAACCAGCCGACCGTCAGTGGCCAGGTGCAGAACATCACCCTGCACGTCAACCTGACTGGCTCGACCATTGTCGGCCAGCAGGCGATGGCCAACCTATCCGACCAGATGGCACAGTCGATGGTTGCCAAGCTGACTCAGATCGGAATACGAACCACGAGACTATAGGAGAGAACCAATGGCAGACGGAATTTATGACCACGGCCGCGAAAGCTTTCTGAAAGGCGAAATCGCGATTGCCACCGACAATATCAAAGTGGTGCTCGTCCACACAGGCGGCGGACACTACGTCGTTGATCTTGCAAACGACCAGTTCTTGAGCGCGATCGCCTCTGGCGACCGCATCGCAACGACAGCAAATCTTGCCAGCAAAACGACTACTGCCGGAGTCTTCAACGCTGCGAATACTGTGTTCACCGCCGTGGCTGCTGGGCCCGCGGCGGGCGCGATCGTAATCTACGACGACACGGGAACGGCTGGAACTTCACGGCTTATCGCCTACATCGATAGTTATAGTGGTCTTCCTGTTACACCGAATGGCGCCGATATCGACGTGAGCTGGGCGACTGACTCGAACAAAATCTTCAAACTCTAGGAGCCACACACATGTCTAGCGTCAAAGAAGCCTTTGGCTCAAACAACCAGACAATCACCTGCACGCTGACGTCTCTGGCGAACAACGGACAGCGCCAGTCGACAGCTGTTGACAACACCACCAATCTGTACCTGGATGCTCTGGTGTTCCTGAAGCTCAAAAGCAACGCGAGCAGCGTGAGCGCCACGGGGTACGCCAATGTGTACGCCTACGGCACGGCGGATGGTGGAACGACCTACACCGATGGCGCGAGTGGGACGGACGGCAGTATCACTCTGACAAGCCCGCCGAACATGCGGCTCATCGGCGTCATCAACATGGTCGCTAACGCGGTTTCCTATGACGGCGGCCCGTTCTCCGTCGCTCAGGCGTTTGGGGGAATCCTACCGGACCACTGGGGCATCGTCGTTGAAAATAAAAGCGGCGCTGCTTTCGACGCTTCGATCGCGTCGGCGTGGTATCAAGGCGTCTATCAGACTGTTGCATAGATGTTCGGCATCATCAAGAAAGGGTACGGCCTAAAGCCACCGCTAGGCGGCGTGAACTGGGGCAATGGCCTCAGCGACAAGCTCATCTCGGCCATCCTGCTGAATGAAGGCGGCGGCCTCGCGCCGATTGATTCCGTCTGGCAGACACAAGGTCTGCTCCAGGGCACAACCGGACTGCCGGCGTGGACCGATGCCGGCGTCTCGATCGGCGGCCGTGGCGGCAAAGCACTCTCTTTCGTCGAAGCTAACGCGCAGAGCGTTCACTGGCCCGGCACGCAGTACCTCAACATTCAGACCGGCCCATTCACCGTGATGGGCTGGATCCACTTACCGCAGAACAGCGATAACAATCAACGCGTTTTCACGAAAACGGACGCCAATGTTGCGGGCGGTTGGGGCGTAACAGCGAACGGAGGCGGGGGTGCCGAGCAGATCAACTTCTTTGTGGTTCTCTCGACCTCCAATCACGCTAATTCGAGCGGCAACGCCACAGCTCCTACGGATAAGCTGTATCAGTTCGCCTGTGTATGGGACTTCGCGACTAAGACATCGATCCTTTATATCAATGGCATTCCGCTGTCCACAGTTACAAACGGAAGCGGCACAGCGACGGAATCTGGAAATCACGACCTCATCATCGGCGACGGAGCTTTCGGCGGCAGCCATCCTTACAACGGCATCGCCGAGCGGTTCTACATCTGGACGCGCAAACTCAACGCGAGCGAAATTGCGGCGCTCTATGTCAACCCGAACGCGATGCACCAGTCGCGGACGATGTATTCGTTGGGCACTGGGACTAACAACATCGTCGGCGCTACAGGCATACCATCGGCTGAGGCTTTCGGTTCAGTTGGCGGCCAGGTCGGCGACGTCCAAAGGCTTCAGGGTTCGGCTGGCATCATCTCAGCCGAGGCTTTCGGAAGCACAGCCGCGGAAATCTCCAACACCATCCAGGGAACCGCTGGCATTCATTCGGCGGAAGCATTCGGGGCGAATGGTTCCATAAATACGCAGTTCATTGTGGGCAGTACTGGAATACCGAGCGCGGAAGCCTTCGGCGTAACTGGAGGCGCCCTTGTTTTCGGGATACACGGCAACTACGGCATTCCATCAGCCGAGGCCTTTGGACCAGGTGCTATCATTCTCAGACCGTTTACCGTATTCGTAGACGGTGTCGACCGTACTGGCTTCATGCTGGCCAACTCTCTCCAGATCAACAATCCCCTCAGCAATTCGATGACCGCACAGTTTCAGATGTTCGACCCGAGCGGCGCTGACCCCACGGTGGTGCCTCAAGTCGGTCAGGAAGTGCTGGTGTATAGAAAGGGTGTCCGCGTTTTTGGGGGTTCCGTCGAGAAGCCAGGGCAGGGTGCCTACATGGCGTCTTCGAGCATCATGCTTGCCGGTAATACGGCTTTCGGATCAGGCGGCATGGTGCAATGCACGGACTTTTCCAATCTGTTGGACCGGCGCTACGTCGGCAAATACTACGACGCCTTCTTGGGCGGCTCGCTGAGCGCGATCGTGCGCGATATCGTCAACACGATTCTTGCGGCTGACGGATTCACATACGATGAGGAAGGCGATCCTGGCGTTCCTGTACCGTTCCCTGACCAGCTTTTTAACTGGGTTACCGTCCGCCAGGCGTTCAACTCTCTGAGCTCGCTCACCGGCTGGGATTTTAATGTCGACCCCTATAGAGTGATCCGATTCTTTCCGAAGGGCACGGCCTTAGGCGCGGCTCCGTTCAACATCCTCGATAACAACGGCACCTACTATGCCGAGTCTCTCGTGGTCACCTTCGACCGCGGCACCTATCGGAACCGGCAAGGCGTCCGCAACACGACACAACAGAATCCATTATGGTGTGACATCTTCTCGACGGCCAACCCTGGACCCTACCCGAGCTC
>Ga0213917_1000042_pt1 | contig 40607 bp, 63 predicted proteins | sample McNCre117MG_FD_161051 | JGI IMG/M metagenome (GOLD analysis project Ga0213917, IMG submission 161051) | Freshwater microbial communities from McNutts Creek, Athens, Georgia, United States - 1-17 MG | ecosystem: Environmental > Aquatic > Freshwater > Creek | place: USA: Georgia | collected... | reverse complement strand
AGTGATGCGTATTTACTTTTGAAATGCGGGTTAGTGCTGGTTTTAAGTGCTGGCGCAAACTCTTTTTGCGCCGCAACAAATGCCGTTGATATATTTTTCACTTTAGCCCCCCTAGTCTTTTAACTCGTAATTTTCGTGAATCTCTTCATCACTAAGCACAAAAGTAGGAGCTTGTGATTCTGCATATTCCTGCGCTTCATGCTCCTGCTGCTGCTGTCCATTGTCGTCACGCATTTCATTCTCCTTAATTATTTCGCGCTCCCTTGCCATTCACCGAAGTCCTTGGCTTCACTCTTCGCGCTTGCTGCCACATTGCCTGAAGAGAGGGGTTATTTATCGCGTACTATCATTTCGGCGAGTGGTTGCATCTTAATCGCGATGCGGACAAAAAGCAAGCGTTTTTTCTGTTCTTTACTTACATTTAGTAATTAAGTAAAATTAACCTATGCTAAAAAATACTGAATACTCAAACAAAGTGATTGACGCTTATGGTGGCGTGGCTAAGTTAGCCGCATTGCTGGGCGTTGGTCGTCCACGGGTGCAAAAATGGCGCAAGTCTGGAATACCTGCTAAGTGGCTATTAACTCACAAGCGTAAATTTGATTTAATGGTAGCCAAACATGACACCAAATGAACTCGCAAAATTCCGCACAGAGACCAAATCGCATCAAAAAACCGCTGGTATTATGCTATGGAATACCTTGTGTAATAAATGCAAACTAAGCAAGCGGCGTAATGGCGGAAAGCATGTTTATGTTGGGAAGCGTAGATTTTTCACTTGCGCTGATTGCCTTTAATAAGCTATAATCATTCCATGAATAGATGCGGCGATAGCCAGCCAATACGGCTTCCTGAAAAGCTAGAAGGAACGGAATAGACAAGGTCGAGTAGCGTCGAGTGTGTGAGTGCCAAGCTGGAAGGTGTCTAAATCTCACTTGCTGTATCTGTTCACAATTGCGATGTAGCTCAGTGGTAGAGCAGGAGATTCATAATCTCAAGGTCGCTGGTTCAAATCCAGTCATTCGCAACCAATTACGGGACGATAGCTCAGATGGTTAGAGCAGGGTACTCATAATGCCTCGGTCGCAGGTTCAATTCCTGCTTGTCCCACCAGTTTCACCACCATGATGTATGTATCTAACGAGCATCATCATGGTCAGTAGGTAAGCGTGACGGGGTTCGCCCCACCTAATTAACACCAGGCAAGCCTAGAGTTTACGTGGCTCTGTATCGTAAATGCTGGACTGCGTAGCGGTCGATGCTCAAACCGTCTGGTTACTTTTCCCTCCTCGCGCTGCAATAGCGCGTTTTAATCCACCTCTTGACGGGGTGGATTTTTTTTGGCATAATTCGCACGGTGATGGCAGTCACTCAAGCCGTTTTAATCTCGATTCTTTTGGTGGTCATCCACACTCCTGCCAGAGGTAGATTCGAGACTAAAGCGGCTTTTTTACGTCTAAAGGAAAATTATGATCGAGTTAAACAAAATAACAATCACTGAAGGTACACAATCTCGCGTAGTAATCAACCAGCAAGTGGTCGCTGAATATGCAGAAGCATTAACCAATGGCGTAGAGTTGCCGCCGATTGTGTTGTTTTTTGATGGTACGTCCTACTATATCGCTGATGGCTGGCATCGCTTCCACGCGCATCGTTTAATTGGTGCGCTTACCATCCTAGAGGATGTGCGAGTAGGCACTAAACGCGACGCGCAGAGATACAGCCTTAGTGCCAATAGCGCGCATGGCTTACCGCGCACTAATGCCGATAAACGCAAGTCAGTTGAAATTGCATTAGCAGATGAAGAGTGGTCGTGTTTTAGCAATCGAGACATTGCCAAGATGTGCGCAGTTGGCGATAAGCTAGTCGGTGAAGTAAGAAATGGGTGGTCGGCACAGGATAAAACAGCAAAAAACAAGAAAATCGCATTACAATCAAATAGTAATGAAGATGTTGTAACAAACGACTTTAAAAGTGCGCCCCGTGCGCACTCTGACGATATTCCCGCAGTTGAAAATCAACAGCCGAAAGCCGAACCAGAGGATGAATACACTGAACTTGATGCGGCGCACGATACGATTATCGAGCTACAAGATAGGCTTGCCGTGGTATCGCTTGGCGTAAGCGATGAGGAACGCGCATCTGCTAAATTGTTGCTGGAGGAGTTGCGACATGAAAATGCGCAATTAAAAATCAACCTTGCAGCGGTAACGTCTAGCAGGGATATCTTGATGCGTGAAAACGCAGAACTCAAAAAACAATGCGCATCACAACGCGCTTTGTTATCTAAAAAATGAAACTCCGCCCATATCAAGAAAATTCCATCCAATCCCTACGCGAAGGGTTTAGAAATGGTCATACGCGCCAAGTGCTATGCGCTGCCACTGGTGCGGGCAAGTCGATAATCATGCTGGAAATGATTAAGCTGGCGATGGAAAAAGACTCTCGTGTACTGTTTGTTTGTGAGCGTCGGGTATTGGTAGAGCAATTTTCTGCACACCTTGACCATGCTGGAATTGACCACGGCGTAATCATGGCGCAGCACTGGCGGTGGAGACCAGATAGACGAATCCAAGTAGCCAGCGCACAGACGCTTGAACGCATGGACGGGCTACCAAAGTTTGATATTTGCTTTATCGACGAGGTTCATGCTTCGATGCGTAAGAGCGTGGTTGAAATGATTAAGCTCTTCCCTAGCATGAAAATCATCGGCGCGACTGCTACGCCATTTAATCCAAAACTCGCGGAACATTTTAGCTCGGTCACCAATGTCATCACCATGCGCGAGTTGGTAGATGATGGTCATCTTGTGCCATTCAGGGTATTCGCGGCTAGTGAGATTGATGTGGATGGACTGAAGATTGATAACACGGGCGAGTTTGAAAAGAAGGGCATGGAAGACCGAGCCCGCCGTATCACTGGCGATGTAGTTGCTGATTACATTCGGCTGACTAATCAGATTTACGGCGAACAACGCAAGGGCATTGTGTTTAGCTCAGGCATTGCGCACGGGCAGGACTTAATGCAAAAATTCAATGAAGCTGGAGTAATGGCAGTTCAGATTTCATCCAATGATAGCGACGAATTCAAATCTGAAGTGTTGGCTGAATTTAAGAAGCCAGATACTCAAATCAAGCTAGTCATTAGCTCGGAGATATTGGAGCGCGGCTTTGACCAGTCAGATATTGATTTTGTGATACTCGCAAAAGCGGTCAAAAAGTCATTTTCCAAGTTTGTGCAGATGATAGGGCGCGGCGCAAGATTACACCAATCTAAGGAGTTCGCTGTAATCCAAGACCACGGCAACAATTGGATTCGTTTTTCTGAACAATGGAACGAGCTTTACGGTTCTGGCGTGACTGAATTGACCAGCGCGCCAGATAAAGCAAGCAAAAAAGAGCCAAGCAAAAAAGAAAAAGAGGACGCAAAATGCCCGAAGTGTGGGCGTATAAACGGTGGCAATCCATGCGTACAATGTGGACACGTTAAGCCATTACGGAACGAGGTCGTAACGGTCGCGGGCAAGATGGAAGAGCTAAACAGCGACGGAAAGAAAAAAGCTGTTGGAGTACACACAAGCGAATACAAAAAAGCGTTTTACCAAGGGCTTGTGTTTTATGCTCGGTCAAAAGGCATGAAGGATAGCTGGGCGTTTTTCAAATATCAGGAAAAATTCAATATCAAGCCTGCTTGGGAAAAAATCGCCACACCACCATCGCCTGACGTATTGAGCTTTATCATTTCGCAAAATATCCGCCAAGGGAAGTCGAAAATCAAATGAATGACTTTATCCAATTCGCCAGTGAGCGCGGCTTAATCATTAAATCAATCGTTCGCGGTAAGTGGGCGAGAGTTCCAACAGTTACGCATCCGCATAGCCGCAACGGGGCGTATTTTTTTGAGGACACCTACGCGCACGTCCAAAATTGGGCGATTATGGATAGTCCAGAAACGTGGCAGGATAAAACGCCACGAACTCCATTTGAGCAAGACGAAATACGCAAGCGCATGGCTGCGTCGCATAAATTGCAGCTCACGGAACGCAAGCGAATGCGCGAGGAAGCGGCTCGAAAAGCACGTTGGATATTATCGCAATGCGTCCTTGAAAAACATGCGTACTTAGACGCGCATAGTATGAAGGACGATATGGGCTTAGTGTGGCATCGTGGTGAAGATAACCTGCTATGCGTACCCATGAAGGTTTCGGATAGTGTAGTTGGTGTGCAACTGATAACACGCGACGGCGATAAAAAGTTTTTGACTGGTCAACAGTGCAAACATGCCACGTTCACCATCGGGGGCGGTAGGCATGATGTATGGTGCGAAGGATATGCCACAGCGAAGGCAATTTATGCGGCTTGCGCGGCGTTTCGATTATCGGCTAAGGTACACGCCTGCTTTAGCGCAGGAAATCTGCTAAACGTGGCTAAAAGCGGGTTTGTCGTGGCGGATAACGACGCAAGCGGAACGGGAGAGCGTGTAGCCAAGGAATCGGGATTGCCATATTTCATGCCGCCAATTCAAGGGCAGGATTTTTGCGATATGTGGATGAATGCGGGTAGCTTGAAGTCTGGAATGATTATGCAAAAGTTGTTGCAAAGTTGATTTTGTTATGGCATGATTCGTTTTAATGATGGGCTTGGAATCCATCACGACAAACAATCGGAGGTTACGGAGAGCGTAGCCCAATCTGACGATTATTGTTTATCTAAGATTGCCTAAGCCGATTGAATGTTGAAAATTCAACTAAACCGACTAAGCAAAACTTAGTCGGTTTTTTTATTCCACGTCAGAGCGCGTTAGCTAATTGCCTAGCATCGGGTGAACTCAAAATAGATGGGCAATAACGAAGAGCCATTGTTAGAAGGCGGCTCAATAGATATTCACGCAACTGGGTATCTATTAAAGGAATCGAACTGTGTATGTAACCGTAGGGAGCTCTGGTCAGGCTTAGGTGGAAATTAAGGCAGCCACTGAAATGATAGGTTCACATGATTTCGTTATTGGACAAGTTGGCGGTACGCGAAGCAACAATAACAGCAGGTGTGCATTCCTGCTAGGGTTACAGGCAGACCCTTCTAGTGATACCTACGCCCATAAAAAGGAGAATAAAATGGCATACAGATGCGGCGGATTAAAAATTAACCAGATTCGAGAGTTGGCGGCTAAAAAGATGGCTGGCGTAGCAATATCATTTGAACAAAAAGACTATGTAGGAATTGCGATTGCTCTTGGCAAGCCAAGTGGCGGTGGGCTGAAGGCAAGTATTGACTATCTTGTAGATTACTTTCAACTGTCTGGAGAGAGTGGAAAAATAAAGCGCAAAAGAAATGTTAAAGCCAAAAAGAAGACAGTCTCAATAACAAAAGCTCGCGTAATTAAGCCTCCTATTCCTAGCCTAATTCCAGATTTAGAGTTCGTTAAGACCGCAGATTTTCTGCAAAGTTATGAATGGAGAAAAATTAGGCTTGTTGCATTAAAGCTGCATGGCAGGAGGTGTCTATGTTGTGGCGCAACTCCAGAAACAGGCGCGGTTATGAATGTTGACCATATTAAACCAAGGAAGACGCACCCATCATTGGCTTTAGACATTAACAATTTGCAGGTGTTGTGTCACGAATGCAATCATGGAAAAGGCAATTGGGACACCACGGACTTTAGAAAATGAAGCCGCTCACTGACCGCCAAAAAGTTACGGCATGGCTTGACCATATCGGCGAAACCGACAGCGAACTACGCGACGAAGTATTCAACGCCTGCGCGCATGGCACTGACCTATTCACAGCCGCAGAATCTCGCGCATATTATGTATCTCGCTACAACACAGATTGCGCATTAAATGATTTGCCGCAACTGTAAGCACTCAGTAGTTGGCACAACGCAACAAGACGAGGCAATGAAAAAGCTAGGCTATCGGACGTGCAGCCTAGCTAAAACACCAGTTGAGCAAGCAACTTTTTTTCGTGGCTCACAACCATGCAAGTGGATTGAAAGGATTAAAAAATGAGTGGCGGAAGCATGAATTATTATACAGCCTTGTCGAAGATGCAAAATTTGAACTAAATACTATTGAGCGGATAGCATTCAAAAAGCATCTGGCGAAGATAGCCAAGGCATTGAAAGCCATCGAATGGGTGGACAGCGGCGACTGTTCTGCTGGTTCAGAAAATGCGGCAATCCTTGAGTGTATTTCAAGTACCGATTGCTTGGCAGCGGCTATTTCTCAAGCTGAGAAATCCAAGGTTGAATTGTCTAAGTGCATTGATGATGCTCTAGCTATAGCTCTATACGGTGGAGACAAGCCATGAAAACGCAATTTTTCACCGCGCCAGATGTTCCCGTGCGTAACGGTTATTACGAAGTTCAGTATTGGAATGGCGAAATTGAGCTAATGAATTGGCAAGGTGCTTGGACAATTCCAGCCGCATTTATCATGGCATGGCGTGGTTTGATTCGTGAATAAGCATTACATCCTGGCTCACCAGCAAGCGCGCCAGCTTGCAGCCGAACAGTGTCGCATTGCACCAGATGGCTGGCATGTTCGTATTACTCCACCAACACGCACATTAGAGCAGAATGCCAAGCTGTGGAGCATGTTAAGCGAGATTGCGGCACAGGTTATATGGCACGGTCGCAAACTAGACGCAGAATCTTGGAAGCATGTATTTACATCAAGCCTAAAGCGCATGGATGTTGTGCCAAATATTGACGGCACTGGCTTCGTCGCGCTTGGGCTATCCACCAGCAAAATGACAAAAAAAGAACTAATCGAACTTATAGAACTAATCGAAGCATTCGGCGCGCAGCATGATGTTAAATTCAAGATTTAGTTATTTACATTAAGCAAATAAGCCAATATAATGAAGCCATGAACAATAAAATTTTAGCGTAGTTCTTGAAATTTTGAATGAAAGGGCATGGTATGAAATATGTTGGGAAAACATACAGCGGCGGCTATGAGTTCATAGGGACAGACGAGAACGGTTGTGAACACTACTGCCTAGTTAGAGAGGTTGATTGTGGCATATTCCATATTAGCAGCAACATGATTGCGCTTAATGATTTGATTAGACTATTACATGATGAAGTAATCAGAAAGGCAGTTAAAAATGATACTAAAAATGAAAACCCAGCGGAGGATGTAAAATGAAAACAGCACGCCAAGCATGGGAAGATTATCGCTCAACCAATAATCTAGCTCAAGATAGCAAAAGCAAAGAGTTTTTTGAGGCTGGATATAGCTATCTAGTCACAGAGCTAATCGAGCAAAAAAAAGCTGAAATGAATGAAATGCACAGCAAAGTCGCGGAGTTATCAATATGCTAGTCGAAAATAATATGCCAGCCAGCGCGAAGGGCAAGACGTTGGTGGACGGCATGACGCATGAATATGGCAGGGAGTACAAAGACGAGTTCGCGGGTACGTCTGTGAGCGTTATTTTGCTTAAGCTCAAAAAGTGAACCAATCCTACACAAAATCTGAACGCGCCCATATCGAGCGGGTTAAATCGTTACCATGCTCGGTATGTGATGCACTAGCTCCAAGTGAGGCGCATCACATCAAGCAAGACCAGCCATATAGCTGTGTTGCAGTTTGTGCAGATTGCCATAGGGGACACCACAATGGTCACCATGGGTTAAAAGCGATGTGGAAAATTAAAAAGATGGATGAGCTAGACGCTCTGTGCATAACTTTTAGGAGATTGCAAAATGGGTAACGAACAGGAACGCATGGCGTTTGCAAAATGGTTCTCTGGCGACAATCCAAAATCCAAAATGCCGAAGTATTGAGCGCAGCGGTGACAGTTACAAGTTCATGGAAGCTGTCTTTGCGTGGTCTGTTTGGCAGGCAAGCGCGCAAGCACAGGGCGAGTTTATCTGCACAAAGTGCTGGTTGCGGATTAACAACAAAGAAGAGGCGAAGGTCAACTTTTAATGCTAACTGAAAGCCAAGAGCAGATAAATTTTGTCCAATGGATGCGCTTGCAATATCCGCAGCACTGGGTACACGCCAGCCCTAACGGCGGTGTCAGGAATATCGTCACTGCGGCGCGGCTTAAAAAAGAGGGCGTTAGCGCAGGCTTCCCAGATTTATTTATCCCCTCGTTGCGGCTATTTATCGAAATGAAACGCATCAAGGGCGGTGTGGTCAGTGCTGAACAACAAGAATGGATTACATACTTACGCGAGCATGGTTACCGATGCGCCGTATGTAAAGGCTTCGATGAAGCAAAAGATGTGGTTAGGGAAACGATAGGGGCGACGCTGTGAATCTTAGCCAGGCAATACAAATTGATACATCGTCAAATTGCCATAACAAACATCGCAGCAATAAAAATCCCAAAAATTGTCCCGATAGCATAAGCCCCATACCTATGCCACATACGACGGGCGATGTAGTGTGCCAGCGGTTCGTGGCGATTGCGCATAATGTGTGTCATGGTTGATGCTCCTTCAGTATTTGTTTCATTAACTCAATCAACTTTTTTTCATACTCAGCCTCTTTGTCACTGAGCGTTTCAGAATCCCACCACATCTCGTGGCACTCTTTGAGCGCAAGATAGGTATTTTCAAAGCGGCAATAAGACATACTTATCATCATAGCCTCCTGTCAAATAAATCGCGTTCGATACTCTCGCATTCGGTTAAACAACGCTTTTCAAACTCGCTCACACAGGTCAAAATCGCGTCGATTGCATATTGCTTACCATGGCAAGCATCTTTCAGGTTACTCAGCATCCTATCCATTTCAGAGCCTGTAAATTCCAGCCCGTAATCATGGGCGAATTCTGCAAGCACACGTGGCTTCATATCCGCTAACCGCTGTTTTGCAGATTCTTCAACCTGCGCACAAGCGATGTCGTTTAACTCTTCAGCGGCTAGATGTGCATTCAGGTAGTAGTCGTTCGCGCTCATTTCGCCACCCTGTAAAATTTTCCTGATTCAGTTCCGAAAATCCCATCCATTTCATAATCCCCATCCTCGCCAATTTTGATTGCAGACAAGGGGATTTCAACTACCTCAAATGGCGCGAACTCTTCTCGTTCCGTAAAAACACTTTCGCCACTTTCGATGTAGCTGTCGCATCCGTTCCAGACAATCATGGTTATTCCCATTTCGCTCTCCTTTGTTGTTTAGCCATACACCACAAAATTTATGGCTTGCCGAAAAGACAATCCACACTCAAGCGCGCATCGTGCAGCAATCATATCTCCCTCTGTTGGCAGAGCATCCATCATCCCTCGTTTTGCTTGCTTTACGCTCAAGCGAGAAGCGCGAAGGTTGATATATTTAATGCGACGCGCAGCGGCTTCTGCCACGTTCTTAACATCAAATTCATCAACAACTAATTTGAATTGTTCCGCGAATTGTTTGATTGAGATTTCCATTTCATTCTCCTTCGTTTGTTTAGCAATGTCCTGTACGCAATATGTCTGTGGCATATCCAGCAAATATAGCCTTCGGATTGCGGTAGTAGCGAATTGAGCCATACTCCTTATCAACGGTGACCGATACCCCGCCATTACTCATAATCCGCACATTACGACCACCTCGCTCGGAATAGTGAGCTAACACAATTGCACGGATTGTTGCCTTTTGTTCTTTGGTAAAATTTTCCATTTCGCTCTCCTTCGTTGTTGTTGTGCTTCGATAACTGTCATTATATAGCTTATTAAACTAAATGCAAGCCCTTTTTTAAAATAAAAAATATATTTTTTAATTGCTGTAATGTGCTATTATGCCGCATGGATAAAAAACGAAAACATTTCGGCGGCAACCCAACGCCAGAGCAGATACGATGCTTGCGCGCAAAGTACGGCGTATCACAGACCGAGGCAGGAGCGTTGATATATCACAGTGTATGCACTATCAGCCTGTACGAGCTTGGAAAAAATCGTATGCGCCAAAGCGATTGGGAATTGCTACAGATTAAACTTGAAAGAAAATACGGGGTAAAAGATGATTAACAAAATCAGAATGTGGGCGGGTGATCGAAATTTAATTGACGGCAGTACACCAGAGCGTCAAATGCTCAAGCTGGTCGAGGAGATGGGTGAACTAGGAGCTGCTCTCGCTCGAAACAATCAGGATGGCGTGGTTGATGGAATCGGCGATATGATTGTTGTGTTGACAATCATCGCAGCGCAGCGTGGCGTAGATATTGAAGAGTGCATCGAGGCGGCATACAACGAAATCAAAGACCGCAAAGGGCGCATGGTGAATGGGGTCTTTATCAAAGAGCTGGATATTGATGTATGAGCGATAAGCATCAAGTCGGCGGCGACCATTACATTAACCTATCTGTCCAGCCGTGGGATGCGATGCGGTCGTGGATGACAGATGAGCAATTCCTCGGCTTCCTGCGCGGCAACGTAATCAAGTATGTGGCTCGTGCGCAGGATATGTGCCTAAGTGGCAAGGGAGGCGTTGAGGATTTACGCAAGGCGCAACATTACTTGGACAAGTTGATTGAGATGGTAGAGGGTGACTGTGGCAGCCAAGGCACTAGATAAATCCATCGCTGATGCAATTATTGTTGATTGGCGCATAGGGCAATTAAGCCAGCGCGAGATTGCAGATAAGCATGGTGTTAGCAATGGCATGGTAGCCAAGCTCACCAAGGGCGTGGAGCGTGACGTGAGCAGCATTGTGAGCGCGGGAATACAATACCAGCAAGCCTTACATGCGCATGATGAGCGCATCGTGAGCGCAGTAGAGGACGTTGTGAGCGCAGCAGTCAAGCGCGCAGAATGGCTTAATTGCCAAGCCTTAAAAAACGTTCAGGAAGCAATGAGTGCGGAATGTGCGAACCAAAACGATTACCGCGCTAGAGCCGACACAATCTCCAAAGCCAAAGACGTTGTGCTTGGCAAAACGCCTGATACTGCAATCCAGATTAACAACGAATCCGCGCCACGTAGTCTAAGCTCGTTCTATGGCGGCAACGCTTAACCCTGCGCTTCGTGATTTCTGGACAACACCAGCGCGTAACCGTGTGCTGTACGGTGGGCGCATGTCCAGCAAGTCATGGGATGCGGCGGGCTTTGCTATTTTCCTAGCTAGTAATTACAAAGTACGCTTCTTGTGTACAAGGCAATTTCAAAATAAGATTGCCGAATCTGTGTACACCTTGCTCAAAATCCAAGCCGAACGCTTCGGCATGGCGGCGCAATTCAAATTTACCGAATCGTCGGTCATCCACCGTACTACGGGTTCTGAGTTTGTCTTTTACGGCATCGCTCGCAACATAGACGAGATTAAATCTACAGAGAGCATAGATATTGGATGGCATGAAGAGTGCCACCTTATGACGGCTGCACAATGGGAGATAATTAACCCGACCCTGCGCGGTGATGGAAGCCAGCACTGGTTGATTTTTAACCCGCGCTATGCCAATGACTTTGTATATCAAAACTTTGTCGCTAATCCGCCCGACAAGACCGTTGTTAAGCTGATTAACTATGTTGACAATCCGTTCCTTTCGCAAACTGCGCTCGACTTAATCGAGGACGAAAAAAAACGCGACCCCGAAGGCTTCGAGAATATCTATCTTGGAGTGCCTAAAGTTGATACCGAAGGCTCGGTAATCAAAATGTCATGGATTGAAGCCGCTGTTGACGCGCATATCAAGCTAGGATTCGCACCAGAGGGCGAGAAGCGTATAGGCTTTGACGTGGCAGATGATGGTGCGGACAAATGCGCTAATGTGTACACGCATGGCTCTGTGGCGTTGTGGTGCGATGAGTGGAAAGGTGGCGAGGATAAGCTGATGCAATCCTGCTCACGCACCTATAACAATGCCTTAGAGCGCAGCGCATCTATCCGTTATGACTGTATCGGCGTAGGAGCTGGATGCGGTAGCAAGTTTGACGAACTAAACCAAGCGCGTGGCTTGCGGCTCAAATACTCAAAATTTAATGCGGGTGATTCTGTATTCCAGCCTGATGCGTATTATCTGCAATCAATCGGGCAGCGCATTACTAATCGTGACCATTTCAGCAACCTGAAATCGCAGTCGTGGTGGTTAATCGCCGACCGCTTCCGTAACACTTATGACGCTATCAACAACGGCACAAAATACGCGCAGGATGAGTTAATCAGTATCTCAAGCGATATGCCTATGCTTGCAAAACTCAAGGCGGAACTATCCACCCCCAAGCGAGATTTTGACGCGAACGGGAAAGTGAAAGTTGAAAGCAAAAAGGACTTAGCGCGCCGCGATGTACCCAGCCCAAACCTTGCAGATGCGTTTGTAATATGCTTTGCGCCTGCCACAAAAGCGATGATAATCAGCGCAGATGCGTTAAATCTAGCAGGTAGGGTATAATCAAGAAAATCATTCACGGAGTAAGCAATATGCCAGCAAAAGAGCCTATGAAAATATCATCCAGCGCGATTGCTTACGCCAATACGCCCAATTACAGCACTGAAACAATCAGCAAGCCAGCTTATGCGCCGCCCGTGCTACCTGCCAACGTAGTGCCTGACGGTGCGAATCCTGCAATCGCAATGGATAACGTGTCATACGCATACGCTAACCTGATGGCTAATCAGGGAGGCTATGGCTTCAGTGGTTATCCTGCCTTGGCCGCCTTATCTACCCGCTCGGAATATCGCGCCTTCGCCGAAGCAATCTCCACCGAAATTACGCGCAAATGGATTCGATTTACTTCGGACAACGGCGACGATGAGGGAATAGAAAAGCGCATTAACGAACTAGAAAAGGCGTGCGAAAAATTCAAGCTGCGTGGGCATATCAAGCAACTATCCATGCTGGATGCGCTATTCGGTCGCGCACAGATTATCGCAAACTTGCGTGACCAAGACCGTAAAACGCCGCTGGTGTTGTCGCCAGTGACAATCAAACGAAAGTCGCTCACTGGTTTCGCTGTGATTGAGCCGATGTGGACAACTCCACAGGCTTACAACTCCACACAGCCTGATGCACCCGACTTTTACAAGCCTAATTCGTGGTTTATGCTCGGCGAGGAGATTCACGCCAGCCGATTGATGACGTTAATCACCCGCCCAGTGCCAGACATGCTCAAGCCTGCGTTTAATTTTGGTGGATTGAGCCTTACACAGTTGGCTGAACCATACGTTGAAAACTGGTTGCGCACACGTCAAAGTGTCGCCGACCTGATAAACAATTTCAGCATCACCGCACTACGCACCGATATGGCAAGCGTCCTTAGCGGTGGCGATGGTGCGTCTATCATGGCACGGGCTGACTTGTTCACTAAGACGCGCTCAAACCGTGGCTTAATGATTCTCGACAAGAATATGGAAGAGATAGTACAGACCAACACGCCATTGGGTGGACTGCACGAATTGCAAGCTCAGGCACAAGAGCAGATGTGCAGCGTGTCACATATCCCCGCTATCAAGCTGACAGGCATATCACCAAGCGGATTAAACGCATCCAGTGATGGTGAATTCAAAGCATGGTATGACTGGGTAGCGGCGCAACAACAAGCGCATTACCGTGACATTCTGGACACTTGCATCAAAATAATTCAGTTGTCTGAGTTTGGTGAAATCAATCCTGATATTCGTTGGGAGTTCGCGCCAATTGAAGAGATGAGTGAAAAAGAGCGTGCCGACATCCGCATGATTGATAGCCAAGTGGCAGGCGCGATGATTGACCGAGGCGTACTCGACCCACAGGAAGAGCGCGAACGCCTAGCACGTGATAAACACAGCGGCTACAACGGGCTGGACTTAAACATCGAAGTCGGTCAACAGGGCGATGAAGATGATGACCTTGCTCAAGACGCTGATAGATGGATTACAGTACATCCTAATGGCAAAGACGCGAAGGGGCAACCCGCGCTTATTGGTGAGAATGGCGAAGTTAAAGCGGGGATGGGCGGGAAGTTTAACGGGAAGAATATCAAAGACGCTCACGGCACAAAGCAATTTACCAGTGGCGAGACTAATGCGGAGACTGCGGAGCGGAATAAGGAGGAGTCAGCGAAAAAAGAGCATGATTCTCTGTTGTCAGAAGCTAATAGAGCATTGGAGTCTGGTGAAAGCCTGAAAAAACCAGAAGGCTTTAGTGATGATGACTTCGGGCTGATGAAAGACACTGTAACGTCATATCACAAAAACCCCAATTCACAAGAGCGGTATCAAAAGACATTGCGCCGACTTGCTAATCACGGCGACGAAACGCAACGGAAAGTAGCCAAAGAGGTTATGCGCACTCTTGGCATTCCAGAAAAAGACTCTAATGCTGCAGAATATGAGGATATTAGGTTTGGGGCGGTTGAAAATGGCAATTCCCCACTCCATGATAAATCATCGCTAAGCGACGAAACGCCTAAAGAGCAAATCGCGCAACCATCGCAAGGTAAAAAAACGCCCAAGCTTAAGCAGGGCAATATCAGCATTAAAACGCCACTTAATGCGACTAAAACATCGTTCGGCGATTATTCCGTAGAAGGCTTACCAAGCGGCGAATATGTGGACGCAAAGCATCTAACTATCAAAAATGGCAAAGTAATCGGGATGCACCCTGATATTGCAAAGCGGATAGGTGCCGAAACGCACGGCGAAGTTCAAGGTGTAACAGAAAAAGCCGCTGTAAAAAATTCCGAAAAATCTCGAATTGAAACCGAGCAAAAAGCAAGGCATGAGGAACATCTGCGCACTCAAAATGCTATTTTTGAATCAAGCCAAGCTAACCAAAAGCGATTGAATGAAATCGCAAAAGAGCATGGCGATGACTTTGCGAAATCTATTGTAGCCAAGATTAAAGAGTCTGGCGTAACTAAATATACTGCTGGCGATGTTAATAGTGCAATTGCGGCGAATGAGGAAGTATCAAAAATAATTGATGCTGAAATGCAGAAAAAGCAATCATCCCAGCCCGTCAAGCGCGAATACTCCGCTGAGCATCGTGCTGCGCAGAAAGCCGCTCAAGCTGCAGTGAACGCATTGCCACAACATGCGATAGAGCATCATGCCAAAGAAACTGGCGTTGATGCAATTCAAGCCAAGAAAGACCTATTGCTTGATGCTAATCAGAATTCTGCAAAGAGTGCTGAAGCCGTGGCAAGGTTAATGCAGGTTGAAAATCCGCAACCTCAGCCAGTAATTGAGCAACCCAAACCAGAAGAGCCTAAGCCAGAGCCTAAAGCCCATAAATACGTCGCACCACAATCAATTGGTGAGTACGTCATGCCGCAAGGACACGAACGTGTAGCGGAACACCTTCCGATTGAGATTGAAACAGAAAAGGCTTATGGCGTTACAAATCCGAATTACAACCCACAACCAAGCGGATATTATGGGCGGCATCGTGCCGCTAAGGGTGAACAATTCGACAATGACAAGGTGCATTGGTTGCCCAAATCCCAAGTTGGCGCGCACGAGGGGGTAGTAGTATCTATGCCTTCATGGTTCGCTCAAAAGCGTGGCTACAGTACGCACGAGACAGAATCGCGCAGGGCGGAAGCTTTCGAGGCTGGTAAATCTCGTTACAATGAGTTATTGGCTCAAGCTAAAGCGGCTGGTGTAAAGGGCGTTCGTTCAATGATGAAAACCGAAACAATCAAGCAAAAAATGCGCGAGCATGGTTTGGCGGTTGATATGGCACTTGACGAAGAGAACGAAGGCCTGGATTACATGAACGGCATAGAATGAAAACACTCCGCGCAATGCACGCTAACCGAGGTATCGAGGCCGCTTATGCCAAGCGTCTGCGTGCATTGATAGCTGAGATGCTGAATAGCGTGGAGTATTGGATAGCCGCCGAATATAAGGCTAACCCGCCCGCAATGGCACAGGACGCGCTACCATCGCGGGAGATGCAAGACCAGATAAAGACGCTATCAAAGCGTTGGAATAAACGCTTCAACAAGATGGCAGAGAACATCGCCAAGATGTACATGGGGCGAGTATTTAAAGCGTCCGATGATGCGTTTATGTCTGCAATGCGTGACGCTGGAATGGCTGTTAAATTTACCATGACGCGCCCAATGCAGGACGCTCTAGCATCTAGCATCGCAGGCAATGTAAGCCTGATTAAATCTATCCCAAGTAAATACTTTGACGATATTGAAGGCATTGTCATGCGCTCTTATTCGGCTGGGCGCGACCTGCACACATTATCTACTGAGCTACGCCGACGCACAGGTGCAACGGTTAAGCGCGCTGGATTCATTGCTCGCGACCAATGCAACAAGGCTGGTGCAGTCGTTCAGCAGGCACGCGCCAAAGAGCTTGGTTTTACCCATGCCGTGTGGATGCACTCCCACGCAGGCGCGACACCACGCCCAGACCATCAAGCGGCTAATGGCAAAGAGTTTGAAATCTCAAAAGGCTGTTTAATCAGCGGCGAATACATTTTGCCGTCTGAAAAAATCAATTGCAGATGCACTTATCGGTTTATTTTGCCAAATTAAAGAAAATATGTTGCACCATTCTTGAAAATAGGAAACAATGCAGAAATGACAGATAACCTTTTTGCTTTTGACAAGTCAAACCGTCGCATTGATGCGAACGGGATGATGCACGTTGAAAATTGCAATATATCAAAGGCAACGGTCAACAAATACTACGGGCGCGAGATACCCAATTACAAAGCGTTAGGGTTAAATCCTGATGGGATTTACAAGTTACTGCGCGACCCTAAAGAGCTTGAGAAAGCCGCGCCCACTTTCGCAAACCTCCCCATCTTATCCGAACACGAACCAATCAGTTCTGAGAAACCGCGCAAAGATTTAACCATCGGCTCGATTGGTACAGACGTAGAGTTCAACTCCCCGTACCTAGTTGCCACAGTGTCCTTTTGGGATGCTGAATACATCGCAGCGATTGAAACCGACACCGTGCGCGAATTGTCCTGCGCATATCGTTACGTTGCGGTTATGAATTCGGGGGAGTATGAAGGTCAAAAGTATGACGGTGTAATGACCGAGATTCAAGGAAACCATCTTGCCCTAGTGGAGGTCGGCAGGGCTGGAAGTGATGTAATTGTCGCCGACCGTAACCCATTTATTAAACAAGGAATCACCGACATGAAAATGACAAAGCTAGGTAAAGCATTGTCAGTGTCTATTTCGGCAGCCTTCCCAATTTTGGCTCAAGATTCATTGCCACCATTGGTTAAGGACGCTGAGATTAAGACGCTGAATAAGGACGCTCTAATCAAAGCAGTGCTGGCTCTTGATGGCAATATCGACGCTGGCACGTTGGGCGATATTATCGAGGCAATTGCAGGCGCGGGTGAAAGCCCTGAAGCGGTTGAGCCAGAACAACCTAAAGTGGCGGAAGATGATGATGTTGCCGCGCAGGTTGCAGCATTGTGTGGCGATAAGTTGGACGCTGAAACAGTGCAAAAGTTGGTTGCGTTGATTGCCCCCGCTGCTACCGACGAATTCCCTGAGAAAGACGACAAGGGGGGCAAGGAAGAAGAGATGAAACATGCGATGGATTCGCTGCGTAAAGAGTTGCGTGATGCTGAAAAAGCACGGCGTGACGTTCGCGGCATTGTTGGTGATGTTGAAATCGAACAGGCTGCTGATGTGTACAAGTTCGCTCTTGACCACATGACTGTTGACCACGAAGGCGTTGATGATGTTGTGGCACTTCGCGCATTGTTCAAAGTCGCCTCTACCAAGCCTACGCAATCGGCAAGCATTAAAATCGCGCAGGATAGTGCCAAGGGCATGACTGAGCGTTTCCCCGCCGCAAACCGCATTAAACAAATTTAAGGAGAATCATCATGGGATTTCAAGCAACCGTAGCAATCACCCCAGCCTTAGGCGTAGCAGGCGATTTCGCATCACAAAATCCACGCGCTGCCGTTGTATCGCCAGATGGTGGCTTTATCGCTGGCTCGGCTGGCGTAACTGTTGGCTGTTTCGCTTGGCTGAGTTCGGATGGCGTAACCGTTAACAGCACTGGCACTGGCAAGCCCGATGGTTTTGTACACCGCGAACAGCAAGCACTGATTAACACCTTCCTTGCAACGTCTGGCAACACTATCCCAGCAGGTCAGCCAGTGACCTTGATGCGTAATGGCGATTACCGCGTTACAGCTACCGTAACGGGTGCGACCTTGCGTCAAAAAGCCTTTGCCAAGCTAGCAGATGGAACGGTTCAGGCAGGCGCGGCAGGTGCAACAATTGCAGGATTCGTAGAAACCGATTTCGTCATTGCGCGCACCTGTGCAGTTGGCGAATTGACAACAATCTCACTGTAAGGAGTATTAACATGACAACATTGGCATTTGATAGCGCGTTCCTTGCAAGCAAGGGCGTTGTTTTGCAGGGCGTGACTGGCTTCATCCCTGACGGTGTATCTCACTCTGTACGCATGGCATTCGATGCGCAGCCAGCTTTGGGTACGGTTAGCAACTCTGGTATTCCAGCTTACCTGCTGAATTATATCGACCCGAAAGTGATTGATATTATTTTCGCACCGATGGCATCTGCTGAAATCGCAGGCGCAGAAGTTAAGCGTGGCGATATGACCACTGCAACCACTCAATTCAACATGATTGAGGCAACAGGTGAAGCAACTGCGTATGGTGATTACAGCGAAAACGGCACTTCTGGTGCTAACCTGAACTACGTTTATCGCCAAGCGTTCAACGTGCAGACCATGACTAACTGGGGGCAAATTGAGCTTGAGAAAGCGGGTGAAGTAAAGCTCGACTGGGCTTCTAAAATCAATGCCGCTTCTATTCTCACGCTGAACAAGTGGATGAATAAGAACAACTTCTTTGGCACTGCTGGCTTGCTAAATTACGGCTTGCTGAATGACCCGTCATTGCCTACTGCAATTTCACCTGCGACGAAAGCGGCTGGTGGTGTGCTGTGGTCTGCGGCTACCGCTGAAGAGATTTTGGAAGACGTATCTCGCTTGTACAAAAACATCCAAGGTCGTGCGAATGGCGTGGTTGAATTGACTTCGCCTATGACTTTGGCAATGTCGCCAGTCGCTCAAGCGAATATGACAAAGACCACGCAGTTCAACGTGAATGCGTTTGACATGATTAAACGCAATTACCCTAACCTGACCATCAAGGTTGCCCCAGAATACTCCACCGCATCGGGTGAGCTGGTACAATTGATTGTTGACGAGGTGCAAGGTCAGCGCACTGTTGAATGTGCATTTACTGAGAAGTTGCGCGCCTTCCCTGTCATCGTTGGGTCATCTTCATTCAAGCAGAAAAAGGCTTGCGGTAGCTGGGGCGCGGTGATTTATCGCCCTGCGTTGATTGGTCAGATGTTGGGCGTGTAATACAACGGGGGGATAGCTTCCCCCCATATTTTTCAAATTAAAGGGGCATAACATGGCAAAAGTACTTATCGGATGCAAACTCCCACACGGGATTGTTCTTACTCACCCAAAGACTGGTGAAAATGTTGAAATCAAGGGCATTAACGCACATGCAAGCGCGTTTCTAATCAGCCCGACAGTTATTGAACACGCGACAACTGAAGTTGACGCTGAGTTCTACGAAACATGGAAAGCCGCACACAAAGACTTTGCCCCGCTGACTTCGGGCGCAATCTTTGAGGCTAAAAATACCGCAGATTTGAACGCAATCGCAAAAGAACGTAAGAAAGTAAAGACGGGCTTTGAGCCATTGCCACAAGAAGGCGGCGGTGTGGAAAAGGCTGAATTGTAATCATGGCGATTGTCACGTTCGACGCGGCTTTATTTAAAACGCGCTATCCAGAGTTCGCATCTGTAGCGGATGCGTCCTTGCAAGCGTGTTTTGATGAGGCTGGATTGTATTTGTCGAACGCTGACGCAAGCCCTGTGCAAGATATAACGCGCCGTGCCATGTTGCTCAATATGGTAACGGCGCATATCGCTACTCTCGGCGGCGTTCTGAATGCAGACGGTAAGCCTTCACCAGTTGGGCGCGTATCAAGCGCATCCGAAGGAAGTGTGTCTGCATCATTCGATTACACATTGCCCGCTGGCTCTGGCTTATGGTTTAGTCAGACGCAATACGGCGCGGCATTTTGGCAAGCAACATTGCCTTATCGTTCGTTCCAATATGTATCATGTCCAACAGTGTATTGACAGGTCAAGCTGACGTAATGCGCGCAATCAACAACACGATTGCGAAGCTGGGCAATGGGCATGTTGATATTGGATTTATGGAAGGCGCAACCTATCCTGCCACAAAGGAAGGCGATAAACCGTTACCAGTCGCGCAAGTCGCATTTTGGAACGAGTTCGGCACAGCAACATCTCCACCGCGCCCATTTTTCCGACGCATGATAGCTGCCGAACAAAATCATTGGGCAAAAGATGTAACTGTGTTGTCATCTATTCATCAAGGCAATGGCAAAAAAACGCTTGAAGCGATTGGTGCGAAAATAGAGCGTGAGCTTCAAAAAAGTATTAACGATTTTGTTTCCCCTGCGCTTTCGCCCAATACTCGCAAAAAGTCTGCAAAGGCTGGATTTGATAAGCCATTGATAGACACAGGACACATGCTCAATTCAATCACTAGCGAGGTTCATTCATAATGGACTTGCGCTCAATCGCTAATGCCACGGCGAATGTGGTCAACCCGAATGTTGCGGTCACAATCAAAACATCGGCTGGCTATTCCGTTGGTGGCGGGCGTAAGCAAGTGCCTCTCTACACCGAGACAAGCGGATTCGCGCAGGTGCAAGCGTTGGATGGTGGTGACCTGCGTCAATTGGATGGATTAAACATCACGGGAACACTACGCGCCATTTACCTGCGTGGCAACTTGGCTGGCGTGATACGGCATGACGACAAGGGCGGTGATGTGATTATCATCGACGGCAAAGAATGGTTAGTAGTTAAAGTGCTGGAACACTGGGCAACTTGGACAAAGGCGGCGATATGTTTACAGTAGCGCATACTGTTGATGATGTAATTGATGCGGTTGCAACGTATCTACAGCCATTTGTGGGTGGTGCAACCATCGTACAGGCTCAAGCTAATCGTGTAGCTATGCCCGCTAATCCATGCGTTGTATTGACCCCGCTATTTCATAAAATACTGTCCACGCCGTTCACTATTGACGACGCGGCAAACTCAAAGCAAAGCATCGGTACGGATGTGCAGATTGATGTGCAAGTTGACTTATACGGGGGGGCATCTGGAGACCAATGCCGCGCCATTGTTGATGTATTCCGCACGTCGTATGCCGTATCTTCATTGCCTGAATGGTTAGTGCCTCTATACAGTTCAGACGGCACACAATCGCCACTGATTACGGGAGAGCAACAGTATGAGGCGCGCTGGACGATTACCCTGAGCCTGCAATATGTCGCGCCTGTAGATGTTCCTATGCAATTTTTCAACCAAGCATCAGCCACCTTAATCGCAGTTTAACCAAGGAGTATCAAATGAGCATCCCTATTTCAGACATAGTTAAAGTAAATCCTCAAGTAATCGGCACTGGTGGAAATCCACTGCAATTGAACGGGCTGGTAATGTCCGATTCGCCACAAATTCCTGTTGGTTCTGTCCTGCGTTTTTTTACATCGACTTCGGTGGCTAACTTTTTTGGCTCAAACTCCAACGAGGCAGTATTGGCCGCGACGTACTTTCAGGGCTTCGACAATAGCCAACAAAAGCCAGCGGCTTTATTGTTCGCTCCCGAACTGTATCAAAATGCGCGCTCTGCATGGTTGCGGTCTACATATTTGACCAACACTACATTGGCGCAATTGCAGGCGATGCAAGGTACATTCACTATCACTATTGATGGTGTTCAACACGTGACAGAAGGCGTAAATCTGGCAAGTGCGACCAGCTTTAGCAATGCGGCAACTCTTATCCAGACTGCAATCGCTGCGCTAGGGGTTACAGTGACTTATAACGCACAAATCCATGCGTTCTCGATTAACTCGCCAACTCTTGGGGCGGCATCCACCATTAGCTACGGTTCTGGCACTTTTGCAGATGCAATCGGATTTACGCAAGCTACTGGCGGTGTCATTTCGCAGGGTTCAGACGCTCTTACTGTGATTGAAAACATGACAATGGTAACCAACATCACGACCAATTGGGTGTGCTTAACTACCTTAATCGGCGGCAACATCGTGATGGATGCGGCTTATGGCGCATGGGTATCAACGCAAAATAATCGCTATTGCTATGTGCAATGGGGAACCGAGGCTCAGGCATTGGTTGCTAATTCCACAACTTGCTTTGCGGCGATTGCCAAGGCAGCAGCTTACGATGCTGTCATCTGTGTCTATGGCGGTCTGACACACGCAGGCTTTGTGCTTGGATATGCTGGGTGCTTGGATTTCAACCAACAGAACGGGCGCAAGTCGTTAGCATTCCGCACTCAATCTGGCTTAGTGACTAACGTCACAACTCAATTGGATGCGAACACGCTACTCAACAATGGGTACACGTTCTATGGTGCGTATGCCAATGCTAACAACAGCTTCAAATCGTGCCAAAATGGGGCAATCACGGGGCGTTGGTTGTGGCTTGATACCTTTATCAACGAGGTGTATTTAAACTCGCAAATCGAGCTTGCTGCATTTAACGTGCTACAGCTCAATTCAATGCCGTATAGCCAAGCAGGCTACAGCATCCTTTACTCGGCATTGCTTGACCCTGTTAATCAGTCGGTGAATTTTGGTGCAATCCGCGCAGGTGTGGCATTGTCCGAAGTGCAAAAAGCCACAGTTAATGCTGCGGCTGGCTTAGATATTTCAAACGAACTGGCAAACTTTGGCTACTACCTGCAAATCAAAGACCCTGGCGCACAAGTTCGCGGACAACGTGGCAGCCCGATTATCAATCTTTGGTACATGGACGGCGGCGTTATCCAGTCGCTTACCATTAACTCAATCAACATCCTCTAAGGAGTATTAACATGGCTCAAAAGACCATTACAAGTGCAAACAGTGTTTTTGCGTTGGGCGCAATCGGATTGTTCCCCGTGCCTGTCACAATGCACGGGTATGAAACGGATAAGATGTGGGCAATGGATACCGTTGACGTGGCGGAAGCGCGTATCGGTGTTGACGGTCACATGGTGGCGGGTTACACGCCGACCGTCCGCAAGCAAACGCTGACGCTTCAGCCAGATAGCCCAAGCCTTGAATTTTTCCGAGTGCTGATTCAAGCGCAGGACTTGAAAAAAGACATCTACTATTTGACTGGCGTTTTATCTATCCCGTCAACTGGCAACAACTATGTAATGTCGCGTGGTGTACTCACTCGCGCCAAGTTAATGCCAGACGGTCAAAAGACCTTGCAAGGGCTGGACTTTGAAATCACTTGGGAAAGTGTGCTGAACGCATCGCTGTAATGTTTTGAAGCTGGATAGGGTAGCCCCCAAACCGCTGCGCCCCACAGCCTTCCAGCTTCATCCTTTTGGGGTATGACAAGGGGTAATCATGCGTAAGGTAATCGAATATAGAATTGATGGCGACGGGCGAGATAGCGGCAAGTTGTTTGTTATCACTGAAATGCCATCTGAACAAGCCTTTCACTGGGGGATGAAGGCATTGTTAGCGGTGATGAAATCTGGCATTGATATGCCCGAAGGTTTCGAGAATTCGGGCATGGCAGGTGTGGCGACCGTTGGATTAAAAGCGATTTCGTCATTAGACTTTGACACCGCCAAAGTATTGCTGGACGAATTGATGGGCTGCGTAAAATTCGCGCCCGACCCTAACAAATTGGAAGTGGTGCGGAAGATATTCGCTGAGGATATTGAAGACCCCATGACGCATGGCAAGCTCCGTATGGAGGCGTTTAAGTTGCACGTGGATTTTTTCAAAGCCGCCAATCCCTCAAAATAAGAAGGCTAGGCGGCAGCGATAAGCCGTATGCCGATTATGTTAATGTTAATCAGATAATCGGTACGGTAATTTCATCGAGGCTTGCATCGTTGCACGAAATACAAACGATTTACGGCACGGAAGATGTGTATAACTTGTTTGAGATAGTGCAAGTGGATGCTTACAATCGAAACCTAGCAAATCAGGAGTGACGGCATGGCAACAGTAATTGATTCGCTGGTGATGCGCTTAGGTTTCGATAGTAGCGGCTTCACTAAGGGAAAAAACGAGGCGCGCAAAGGGCTTGAGGAACTAGGCAAGTCTGGCGATGGGTTGCAAAAGGGATTTAGCGACACCGCCAAGTCATTAGCTGGATTCGTAGCTGTTCTTGGCGGTAGCTACGCAATCAAGCAATTCATTCGTGATGTAACCGAAAGCAATGCCGCGCTGGGCAGGATGGCGCAAAACCTTGGCTTAAGTGCTAATGGTTTATCGCAATGGGGTGGCGCGGCAACCTTGGCGGGGGGAAACGCTGAAGGTCTGCAAAGCACAATGCAGATGCTATCCAAAGCGCAGACTGAAATGATGCTCACTGGCAATACTGCGCTCGTTCCTTATTTTTCCATGATGGGGCAAGGGTTCAGCGACGCAAGCGGCAAAGCTCGCTCGCTCGATGATATGCTGCTTGGCGTATCTGATTCAGTGAAACGCATGTACAAAGACAGGTCAACACAAAACAACGTGTTGCTGAGCATGGGTATCGACCAAGGTACTGCTAACCTGTTACTCAAAACGCGCAAGGAAGTCGAGCAATATCTAGCGCGCTCAAAAGAACTGGGCATCGTTACACAACATCAAGCGCAGACTTCAGCAGAGTTGAAATTACGTTATGACGAACTAAAACAATCGTTCGGCTCGTTAGGCAGGGAATTGCTTGAGACTGCTACTCCTGCGCTGGTTAAGCTCGCAGAGTGGCTGACAAACATCTCGCAATGGGCGCGCGAGCATGGCAACTTTGTCACTGGTACGCTGGGCGCGATTGCGGTGGCTGTTGGCGCGATGGCAATTGCAGCATTGCCAATTAGTGTAACTGTGATGGCAATCGCTGCACTTGCGGCGGCTATTGGCGCGCTTTATGACGATTTTAAAACGTGGCAGGATGGTGGCGATGCACTATTGCCGTGGTCTAGTTGGATGCCGTCTATCAATGCCACGATAGAGGCTGTGCGTAGCTTGTCTAAAGCTATCGGATGGCTTTTTGATTTATTTATTGGCAAGCCTGCGCGAGTATTGTTTGGGATTGAGAATAATGCACCAGCGGTTAATCAAACATCTGGCAAAATCCGCCAAAATGGGCAAGGTAATGCCATGCAAGCAATGGATTTATTGCTCAAGGAAGGATTAAGCCCAATGCAGGCGGCTGGCATGGCGGCACAGTTTGCGGCGGAATCAAAATTCAACCCGCAAGCCATTGGAGACAACGGAGATGCGTTTGGGATTGCACAATGGCATCCAAAACGTCAAGCAGATTTTGCGCAACAATTCGGCAAGCCAATACAGCAATCCAGTTTTGCAGAACAAGTTAAGTTTGCTGCATGGGAGCTGAAAAACACCGAACGCAATGCTGGGAATAAATTATCAGCAGCGAATTCAGCGAATGAATCTGGCAATATCCTATCTCGCCTATTTGAACGACCAGCAAAGAGCAATCAAGAAGCAATCAAGCGCGGACAACTGGCAGAGGGTATCTTGTCGCAATATAACAGCTTCCGCAATTCCGACCGCATGGGAGGAGTAGCTAAGGCTGGAAACAGCAGCCAAATATCAACCAACGTGGGCGAGGTGAAGGTTTATACTGCGGCGACCGATGCGGCAGGCATTGCACGTGATTTATCATCATCGTTGAGCTATTCTTTTGCAGCTCAAGCTAATGCAGGGATGGAATAATGGAAGCATGGCACTCAGCAGGCGCGGCGATACAGTGGGGCGTGTTCGATAGCATCGGGCGCGCCTTGGCAGATTCGGCATTGTTTATACCTACCGACGGGATAAATATATCGTTTAACGCGCTGGAATTCCACAAGGAAACCAAAGTAAGCAGCTTCCCGATTGAACGCGGCTCTTTTGCCAGTTTCAATAAAGTTGAAATGCCTGCCACGCCGATTGTCACACTGGCAATGTCTGGCACGAACGAAGATAGAATTTTGTTCTTAGCTGAAATTGACGCAGCATGTAAATCGACCGAGCTTTACACTATTCTCACGCCAGAAGTAACGTATTTAGATTATGCAATCGAGCGTTACAACTACCAACGTAAGAGCGAGAATGGCGCGTCTATGCTGGTGATTGAATTGTATTTACAGGAAGTCAGAAGTGTAACGGCACGTTTTGCGACCGTGACACCTAAAGCTCAAGATGTTGGGGCAATCCCACAAGTCAAAGGTGGTAGTGTGCAAGGTAAATCTGTCTTACAGGAAACCGCAAACGCCATATTTTCCGCGCTAGGGAAAAAAGCTAAATGATAACCATCCCCATCCGTCCTATTCCTTCGCAGTCATTTAGCACGGTGATTGACAACCGTAATTTTGTGATTGCGCTTAATCAAAAATCTAACGGGTTATTCTGCGATATTAACGTAGATGGGGTGGATGTATCACTTGCCGCGATTGCGCGCAACGGAGTGCCTCTAATCAAGCTGGATTACTCAGGGCAAGGCAATCTGCTATTTGTGGATATGCACGGGCAATCCGACCCTGATTATACGGGCTTCGACACTCGTTATTTTTTGGTTTATATGACTGGAGCGGAACTTGCCCAGCTTTAACAACAAAAAACAGTTGCGGTACGTTTTGACACTTGGGACAACTACGTTTCAAAATGGTAAAAATCAAATCATTTTTGATGGCTTCCGTTCGACTACTGAAATTAGCAACGCTGGCTTTATGCAATCGGGCGAGGCAAAGGTACGAATCTACGGTGTTAAGTCGTCCGATATGGATTCAGTGACTACACTGGCGTGGCGCAATAATTCGTTGCTCAAAAATACGCTCGAAATCTACGCCATAGACGGCTCTGAAGAGACGTTGATTTTTGTCGGCAACGTGGTGAACGCTTGGGGTGATTATCAAGGTATGCCCGATGTATTTTTGCACATACAAGCATACTCAGCATACTACGAACGCATCCGCCCAGTACCTCCGCGCTCTTTAGTGGGTGAGTTTGATGTGGCAACCGTGATGGCACAAATCGCCCGTGATATGGGCATGAAGTTTGAGAATAATGGCGTTAAGGTCAAAATGTCGGATATGTACCTAAGCAATACCAACTTGATGCAAGCCAAAGAGTTAGCGCACGCCGCTGGCGTGAATATGTATATCGAGAATGACATTGTGGCAATCACTCCCGCATTTGTCGCTCGTGGCTCGCAAGCTGCGATTGTATCTGCTTCAACTGGCATGGTCGGTTACCCAACTTTCGATGGCGTAGGTATTAACGTACGGACACTATTCAATCCTGCCATTTTGTACGGTGGAGCGATACAACTTGAGACCGATTTAATGCACGCTCGCGGCGATTGGATTGTGGCGGGTATTAACCATATACTGGAAAGCGAAAAGCCAGATGGGCAATGGTTCTCACAAATAAGAGGAGTAGTCAGTGAGATTACAATCGCAAGGCGTTAGCAATGGGCAGATTAAACCTACCAGCGCATTAGGCGAGTTTAATAATGTCGCCTTCGTTGTAGCGCAGATGATTAACAAGGTTCAGACCGCCATGCTGGTGCGGGTGGATTCTGTTACCAATTCTGGCGGCGTTGAAGCCGTTGGATATGTGAGCGTCACGCCGTTGGTTGATATGGTGGACGGGGCTGGAAAATCTATCCCGCATAGCAGCATCTCGAATATTCCTTATTTTCGAATTCAGGGCGGAAGCAATGCGATAATCATTGACCCGCAAGTCGGAGATATTGGATTGTGCATTTTTGCAAGTCGAGACATTACCCGTGTCAAGCGTAGCAAAAAACAATCCGCGCCTGCCAGTCATAGGAAGTACCACTACTCGGATGGGCTATATGTGGGCGGATTTTTGAACAACGCCCCAACGCAATATATGCGTTTCTCAGAATCAGGAATTGAGTTATTATCGCCCAACGCAATCACTATCACCGCCCCTAGTATGACGCTGAACGGCACGTTGACGCTAAACGGCAGCATGACTTCAACGGGCGATGTAGTGGCTAATGGAATAAGCCTAGATGCGCACGTTCATGGTGGAGTTGTCGCAGGTGCAAGCAATACAGGAACGCCGCTATGAGATACCCTACTCTTCAACTAACCAATGGCGATTTAACCCTTAGCAATGGCAATATAGCCGTTGTTCAGCCGCCTTTTGCATTAGCTCAGGACGTAGCCAGTGCTGTTGCGTTATTCCTTGGCGAGTTATGGTACGACACGGGGAAAGGGGTGCCATATTTTGACGATATACTCGGCAAAATGCCGCCCGTTTCGTATCTGGTCACGCAAGTGGAAAAAGCCGCGCTAACCGTGCAAGGTGTGGTGAAAGTCAAATGTGTGATAAACTCTCTCAATAATAGGAAAGTAATCGGTGAAGTACGATTTATAGACGAAGCGGGGGTTGTGCATGGCGTTAACTTCTAGCGTTCCAAAGATACAGTGGACACCATCGGGTGTGGTTTTGCCCACGGACGCTGCTATCGTAGCGGGCGTTCAAGCCGACTATAACCTTGCATTCGGCACTACTCTTTCCCCCAATCTCGACACGCCACAAGGGCAACTTGCATCAAGTCAAGCGGCGATTGTGGCGGACAAAAATCAGCAGATTGCGTTGCTTGTTAATCAATTTGACCCGCGTTTTTCAGATGGTATCTGGCAAGATGCTATCGCTCGCATCTATCTTTTAACTCGCAAGCCAGCCGTTGCCACAGCAGTTGAATGCTTGTTGAATGGGCTATCAGGCGTGGTTATTCCCGCTGGCACTTTGGCACAAGATACGGCAGGCAATACCTATTCATGCACTGGTACAGTGACTATCGGGGCGAGTGGCTTTGTAACAGCGCAATTCCAGAATGTCGTGACTGGCTCGATACCATGCGAAGCAAACACGCTGACGAAAATCACGCAGGTGATTTCAGGATGGGACACAATCAATAATCCTTCGGCTGGCGTTATTGGCTCGCCAATTGAAAGCCGCGCAGAGTTTGAATTCCGCCGCAAAAATTCTGTATCAATCAACGCGCATGGCACGGTCGGCTCAATTTATTCCAACGTGTTTGCAGTGAGCAATGTGTTGGATGTATTTGTGGTAGAAAACGCATCGGGAACAACGCTGAATTATGGCGCGACCAATTACGCATTAGCTCCGCATTCTGTTTTTGTGGCAGCGGTAGGTGGCACGGATGCGGATGTAGCCGCCGCAATATGGGCAAAAAAGAACCTTGGCTGTGACTACAACGGCAATACAACCGTTACTGTTTATGACACGGTAGGGTACGCCTTCCCTTACCCCGCATACGCCGTAAAATTCGAGCGTCCTTCAGCTTTAGCAATCAAGTTTGATGTGCAGATTGTCAATAATTCGCTACTCCCTAGCGATATTGTCGCTCAAGTCAAGGCGGCGATTGTAGGACGGTTTAACGGCACTACAGCAGCTACCAGAGAGCGTATTGGTGCGACTATCTACGCATCAAATTACTATGGCGCAATCGCCGCATTATCGCCTGCTATGTCAATTATCTCGGTACTGGTAGGCACGACTTTACCAACGCTCTTATCCGTTGGTGTGGGAATTGACCAATCACCGACAATTACAGACGCAGACATATCGGTAACGCTGATATGAATAACGTAGAACGCACAATTATCAGCCAATACGCCAATTCGCCAATTTTGCGTGGATTGATTGAAACAATGAATGATTGCATATCCCCCGATGCGGATATTCAAAAATTCTATGATGATGTGTTTAATATCGACACCGCGCAAGGCTTTGGTTTGGATTTATGGGGCGAAATAATCGGCGTATCGCGCACGTTAAAAGTGCCTGCCCCAATCGGGGAATTTTTAGGATTTTCCGAAGGTGCTGGATACTTCCCTTTTGGGCAACGTCCGTTTTATGTTGACGCAAGCACTCAGTCATTCGGTTTAAGCGATGATGCTTATCGTACCTTGCTGCTCGTTAAAGCCGCTGCGAATATCTCAGATTCGACAGCGCAATCCATTAACGCACTGTTGCAAAATTTATTTGCTGGGCGCGGCGTGTGTTATGTGAGCGACTTGGGCGCAATGCAGCTACGTTATACGTTTAGCTTTCCATTGTTGCCATACGAAAAAGCCATTTTGTCGCAATCGGGCATTTTGCCTTGTCCCGCTGGCGTAATGGATTACATTTTCAATCCACCAACAATGCCATTCGGATTTAGCGAAGCTGGGGCTGGAGTGTACCCATTCGGGCAAGGAACATTTTTAGGAGAAGGAGCAATTTATGCAGCTTACTGATAAACCATCAAAGATAGCATTGCCATTCGCGAATGCGGGCGGTAAACGAACTATTCCAGTCGCGTCACAAATTGGAGTTGTAGCAGGCGCGGCTTCGTTCACCGACGGCTTCCCGCCGCTGACACGAACAGACTTATATATCGGCGGAATACCTCCTAGTGGCCTGGATATGAATGGGGTGCTTTTTGACGCTACATCACTATCTCGCTGGCAATCGGCAGGCGGCGGTTTCCCGTTTGATTCTGCATTTGTCGCAGATGTTGGTGGATACCCCAAAGGTGCGAAAATCTTACGCAGCGATGGGGTAGGATATTGGCTGAATACGGTTGATAACAATTCCACCGACCCAGAATCTGGTGGAACGGGCTGGGTATCTGATTTCGCGATGGGCGAAGCGACTGTGGCGATGTCTGGTGCTAACGTCACGCTGACGGCATTGCAAGCAGCGCATCCGATTATCCGAATTACTGGTACGTTGACCACTAACCTGCAATTGTTTTTCCCAGCTATTTTGGGCGAATGGTTGATTATCAACGATGCGACTGGTGCATTCACGGTAACGGCTAAAACGGCAACTGGCACGGGGGTTGCCATTGCGACTGCTACGCACTCTCAGGTTTATGGCGATGGGGCGAATATCGTCGCTTCTTCACCGTCTGTTACCAGTCAATCGCTCACGACAAATGGGTATCGGATAAATTCAGATGGTTTCATCGAGCAATGGGGTACTGTTACTGCCTCAATTTCGGCAGATACTGCCGTAGTGTTCCCTATTGCATTCCCTAATGCTTTATTTTCGATAACAGGGCAAGTAATAAATAATCCGAATAATGTAATACTGGTATTTACTACAGAGTCAGAACTGCTCACTGGATTTACAATGAACGCAATGGCAACATCTGGACGAACTGCAAATACTGTTATGTGGCGAGCGATAGGATATTAAAAAATGACAATCTACTACTCAAAAACAAATAAAGGGTTTTATGATTCTGCTATTCATAAAACATTGCCCAATGATGCGGTTGAAATCTCAAAAGAACTTCATTCTCAATTATTGAGTGGAGGGGAGATTGATTTTGACACAACCCCCCCAAGTAATAAGCCTGCGCCATTGCCAGATTATGGCGCAATGGTACGTTTCAAGCGTGACCAATTACTTGCAGCAAGCGACTGGTCTGTGTTGACTGATTCGCCGCTATCCAAAACGCAAAAAATGGCATGGATTGAGTATCGGCAAGCCTTGCGTGACGTGCCAAATCAAGATGGATTCCCTGAAAATGTTATTTTCCCAGAGGTAAAAAAATGAAAAAAATACTAATTATTTTAGCGTTTTATAGCTCACTTTCCTTGGCGGCTTCCAATGGTTCAACACTAAAGAGCGATTCGGAATTTAAGCATACCGCGCCGCTTGGAACGATTAACTACTCACGCGATTGCGATGGTTACGGTAAGCCATACGGGACTACTTCCACCATCGTCACCGCTGGAAACACTGTAACCATCACCGAAACGGACGGAGTGAATACATGGGTCTCTACCGTTGTTACAAACGGCGGAACCGTTACCGTTTCCTGCGCGCAGAAACAATAAGGGGATAACATGAAAAAACTACTCGCATTGATGCTGTGTGTGTCACTTGCCCGTGCTGAGGTAATCCCATCGCCTATGATAGTTAGCGGCATGGCAACTACGCCAAGTGGTGCAAATAGCGCATCTATTGCCACAGTCGGATATGTGCAATCTATTGCATCATCTAGTGTGGCTGGCGTATCTACATTTAATGGTCGCGCAGGTGCTGTCACGCAAACTAGCGCAGATATTACAGGCGCATTGGGATATACCCCCGCGCAAAGTGGTGTAGTGGCTATCGGAAGCGGCGGTACAGGCGCAACAACAGCATCGGCGGCACGGAGTGCGCTAGGACTGGCAACAGTGGCAGCCACAGGTGCTTATGCTGACTTGTCAGGTACACCAACGCTAGGTACAGCAGCAGCGCAGAACACCACGGCTTTTGATGCGTCTGGTGCTGCTGCCACTGTGCAGTCAAATCTAAACACGCATACCAGTAATACCTCAAATCCACATGCAACAACTATTACTCAGCTTGGCGGGGTCAGTATTGCTTCGCCAGCATCTGGTGAGGCACTTACTTACAATGGAACGGCATGGGTTAATTCTGTACTACCTACAGCTCCTGTAACTTCGGTCGCTGGAAAAGTTGGTGCGGTATCATTAGTAAAAGGTGATGTTGGGCTAGGCAACGTTGATAATACGACAGACGTATCAAAGCCTATATCAACAGCCACACAGAATGCGCTGAACCTAAAGGCAAATATCTCTTCTTTATCTGCGGTTGCTACTACAGGTTCGTACACCGACTTAATCAACCAGCCAACGCTAGGTACAGCAGCAGCCCAGAACACCACTGCATTTGATGCGGCAGGCGCGGCTGCTACTGCTCAAGCGGCATCTTTGCAAAAATCCAGCAACCTATCGGACTTAGCCAATGCAGCTACAGCACGTACAAACCTTGGTTTAGGTACAGCAGCCACACAAGCATCGACGGCATTTGACCCCGCTGGCGCGGCGGCTGCAATCACAACCATTACAGGTAACGCTGGTACGGCTACAGCACTGGCTGCTAATCCAGCAGATTGCACAACAGGACAGTTCGCTAATGCGATTGCGGCAAACGGTGATTTAACTTGTGCGACACCTAGCGCGGGCGGGGCGATAACGCTTGGCAACCTGCTCGTCAATTCTGGTGCGATGGTCAAGCAGCGTATTGTTGCGCCTACAATCTCTGCGGCATATCAAATTGGACAAGTAGCCAACATGGCAGCGAAAGTATCCAGCGGAACACCTACTACTGGAACAATTACACAGGTCACTAACTCGCTGGCTGGTCAGACTGGTTATGCTATGCAAGCCACTGGTGTAACAGTAGCAACTGCATCTACGATTGTTGGTGCAATGCGGATGGAATCGTTAGACGCGGTGAAGTACAAAAATATGACGATTTCAGTCAGTGCCTCGGTCGCGCAGAATACTGGTGCAACTGCCGTGTGTAACATTGTGTTGAACAAAGCAAGTGCAGTCGATACTTGGACAACGGAAATTTTGATTGCTACAGGAACAAATACCAATGTACCGACTGGCACGGCTACTACCGTTAAGCTAGAAAACGTAGCGGTCGGAGACAGTACAAACGGGCTTGAAATTGAAGTCCAGTGTACGAACGCAGCAGCGATTACTACAAAGAACTTCGACTTCACCGAGTTTCAAATTGTGCAAGGAACAACGGCACCGACATATATCCCCAAGGATATCACAGGCGAGACAGAACGAAGCCTGCGATATGGTCGTATGTACAGTTCCAATGCTAGCTTTAATATCGTCAATGGGCAGGCCACTGCAACAACAAATGCAACATTTGGAATTACACCACTTGTCCCGTTTCGAGTAAAGCCGACTGGCATTGTCAGTACCGCAGTAGCAAACTTTTTTGCTACCAATGGCTCTGGCGCGGCGGTAACAGCTACTGCATTAACATATAACTCTGCATCAACAGATACTTATTTAGTGCTGCAAGTAACTGTTGCGGCTGGGTTAACGGTTGGGCAGGCAAGTATCTTTGGCGGGTTAACATCTGCTGCAACTTTATTTGTCAGTGGTGCAGAACTATTCTAAGGAACGAACATGAAAAAATTACTTGCTACACTTTTACTCTTCCCAACGCTAGCATCGGCAGGCTGGAAATGTGCTGATAATGCCTGCCAGTCCGCATCTTGGGCGCATGACGGGGTTACCGAATCTCGACTTGTATCGAGCCTTCCAGCAGCAACAGTAGTTGAGCCGTATGCTGCTACACCAGCGGAGATTGCAGCGGAACTATCCGCTTCAAAGGCAGATGCAATCATACGTATCAAGCAGTTCCATGCTGATTTAATTGACCAACTCACAGGACGTGAAACGCCAATTGAAATTGCTACATGGCAAGGGCAGGTGGAAATGGCGGAAGAGGTGCTTAATGGTGTCCCTTACTCCTTCCCGACTGTGGCATTTTTTAATGGTCGGGGTGAGACTACCTTGGCAGGGCAGCAGGCATTTGCCCAGCTAGTCAAAGCAAAATCACAGGCATATTGGTTTGTCATTGGCTTGGCTGGTAAAGTCAAAAAAGATGCGCTGACCTGTGTCGCATCTGCTCCCGATGATGCGACAGTGGCTAATTGCCTAGTGACTGCCAAGACCGCAGCAACGACTGCGCTATCCCAAGCAATGCAAGCGTTATCAGCTATTCCCAAGTAAGGAGATTGTGATGCGATATGACGAGGCAAGGTCTAGTATTGAGAATGGTGACTTAATCGCCGTGCGGCGTAAGACGGGTTTTTTTGCCAACCTGACTCGTGTTGTGTCGGAGACAGACTATACACACGATGCAATCGCAGTGTGGAGCGAGAATCGTCTATTCGCTGCTGGCATGTTGGGCAGCGGGAACTGCCTAGTCCCACTTAGCCAGTATTCCGATACAGACTTCGACATTTTCCCGTGTCCAGCAGACCGTGTACTTGCTTATCAGTCAACATTCTCACTGCTCGGCAGGCATATTCCATATAGTTTTAGAGACTGGCCTACAACTGGTATCCGCAAGTTGATTAACCTCGATTTAGGCCACTCTAAAGAAGGGATGATATGTACAGCATTCTGTGTACAGGTTTACCGTGACGCGATGGGTTCACGTAGTCGATTTGATTTAATTCGTCCAGATTCATGCCCAGGCGACTTGGTTGGACTGATGGGCAAGGTTAAGCTGGAGGTACGCAATGCCGTATAAAGACCCGTCTAATTGGAGTTTAGTTACATGGTTATTGGTGACGGTGATGAGCATTTTTGGGGGTATTTCAAGCTGGTATAAGCGCGCAAAAGATGGACACCCGCGAGCAATTAACTTGGTTGAATTGATGGGTGAAATCGCTACTAGCGGATTGATGGGATTTGTTGGCTTTGCTGTCGCAGATTGGTATTTTGACAATGTAAGCCTATCAGCAGCTGCAGCGGGTATGTGCGCACACTTCGCTACTCGATTGCTCTACCAAGCCGAGGGGTTGATTGACCTTGCTGGTAAGAAGGTAGCAAAAAGGCTGAAATGAAATTGCATGAAGGATGGGATGGTTAGCATGAGAGCATCACGCAATTGCATCGCGCTGATTAAACGGTCGGAAGGGTTTAGTGCCAAGCCTTACCTATGTCCCGCAGGCATACCGACTATCGGCTATGGTTCGACTTACTATGACGATGGGCGAAAGGTTAAACTAACTGATAGCCAGATTACTGAGGCACAAGCGGAGGCATTGCTATGCAAAATTGTTGCAGGTTTTGAGGTGCAGGTATCGGCTTTTCTGCTACATCCGATACCGCAAGGGCAGTTTGATGCGCTTGTTGACTTCGCTTATAATTTTGGCGCAAACGCACTACGCACCAGTACATTGCTGAAAAAGGTAAATGCTGGCGACAATGTTGGAGCAGCTAACGAATTGGACAAATGGGTGCATTGCGATGGCAAGGTATCGGCTGGACTTGTCGCACGTCGCGCTGCCGAGAAAAAACTTTTTTTACAAGGAACGATATGAAACGCACACTTAAAGGCACGGCAAAGTCCTACACGATGTGGTTTAACGGCGCGCTAATCGGTCTGTTAGCCGCTGTCCCAGAACTGCAAGCATCTCTTCCAGCATTGCAGGAATACTTGCCTGCTGACGTGTACAAGTGGCTGATGTTCGCCGCGTTGGTCGGTAATATGATGTTGCGTGTTAAGACCAAGACGGCGTTGGCTGACAAATGACAATCAACCAAATCCGCCTAGCCATTGCCCTATTCGGTGCGGCTGTCATATCCGCAGGTAGTGCATGGTCTGGCTACTGGATACGCGACAAGACTGCCACTGTTGCCATGCAGGCACGGGAACTAGAGCTTAATCGAGCTGTGACAGTTGCATCACAAATGCAGCTTGACGCAGTGACGCAACAGGCAGAACGCAACCAACAAGCCGAGGTAATCCATGATAAAAATCAGCGCATCATTGCTGACATTGCTAATTCTGACAGGGTGCGCATCACCATCCCAGCCAGTGATTGTGCCGTGTCAGAAGTTACCCTTAACACCGATAACAACCCATCCAGTGGGGTGGCCTCTACCAGAGTTGAAGCAGAGTTGGATAAACTTCAACGAGAGATTGAACAAATCGGACAAGCCTGTGCGCAATTAAACATTGACGCTATTCGGATGAATGGGCAGGTCGAGCAATAACAGATTTAATTAAAGCGTAGGTTTTTGGTGCTTTCTTTGCCTTGCACCAATTAAATCCTGCCTCGTCTAAGAAACAGTTTTCGATTTCGTCCCATCGGTCAACCAACCTACTCCACGTGCATGATAAGCTGCGCAGGAGGCACATATCTGCACGTGTTGCTGCCACTGCGTCCAGAAACAATAGGCAACGATTAAAATCGCCTGGGTCATACGGGTGTGCATTTAGATCGCAATCTACGCCAGCAAAACAAAATGCCATAGCTTTTGAGGAGCTTCCTGTTTCCCCATTTGCAAGCCAGTTCAAGATTTTATCTTTCATTTTTATCTCCTTGTGTTGTTTGATACGGGTTAGATTACCTTGCCCTTTAGATTAGCAATAAATACCTTGAGTTCTTTCTCTTTTCCTTTTGGTATCTCAGCACAGATATAGACGCTATCCATCTGCTTACGCCAGCGTTTAAAGTAATCCGTTAGTGGGCAATCTAAGTCACTTAATTCTCTATCATTATAACGAACCATGCCACATAGAACTGTCAGTTTTGATGCTGGTCTATCAAAGTCGATATTATCTGAATCGCATGGCTCTCCATTTAGCAGATACTCATCATCATCAATATATTTTCCATTCCATGCGCCATAGGGCAAAGCTGTATCGTCAAATAAAAATTTACGCCACTCTGCTACTGTTGTTTTAACTGACATATAACTCTCCTGTTTACATTCTTTGTTTATCTGTCATAGCGTACACCATCAACTGCAAAAATCTGCAATCCGCTATCTGATTTATCTTTGCCAGCATAATTTTTAATATGTATCTTGGCATGTTGCACCATCCTGATACGCTCTAACGCGCAGTAATTCGCCATGACGTTAATATGTGAATTTAGATATTGCCTTGAGCGTTCTATTTCATGTTGAATGTTCATGTTTAGTCCTTAGTAAAAACCCTTTGCTGCCCATCATATCTAGTTTTTAGTGATGCCAATATGTTGCGCTTGATTAGTGTATGGACACTTGTGGCGCAGCTAATTTTGCGTGGGCAACCTGTTTATGGCGCGGGTTATTCGTCATCTTCAGAGGAGGTGGCATCAACCACTATTTTTGGGTGTTAGTTATGTCATTCTCGTTCAAGCGATAACGTATATTCGGCGTGTATTACATCAAGGGTTTTCTTTGCCTTGTGGAGGCGTTTAATTGCCTTGGCAATATCATCGCCAGCCTTGAAAATTTCAGCCAGTGTTATCGTGCCGTCTATTTTTATTGATACTCTTGATTCTTGATTGAACTTCGCAATCAGATTGCTTAATTTGTCATTCATATCATTCTCCTCAGTTAAAGTTGCCATATGGCTTGAAGTTGTAACTGCCATGCCGACATTACCTGTTATGTCATGTATTTTCAGTAATTGGATTGCCTTGCGCATCAAAAGTACAAGCATAAAATACTGAAGCATAAACCTTGTCCTCAAACAGTTGGTACAAGGTATTCATATCATCTGCATTATCGAAAAATATCACATCATTGTGAATGAATGCCGCATAGACATTAGCTCGTTCAATTTCATTTAAGCCAAGACTAGCAAAATGTTTATCCAGTGCAATCTCTTGCGCTATGCCAATTTCAGCGAAATCTCCTGAAACATACATAGCACACTTCCCAACTTGTTTCACGGCAAGGCAGAGCATTTCATGCCAGTTGACGTATTGATATTTTTTATTCATTTTGTTTTATCCTTTCGAGCAATAAGTTGAATGCCGTTGCTGCAACTAGAGGAACTTGTCCATTACCAATGGCTTTAAGTCTGTCCACCCTAGCGGCCACCCTATTAGCCACTCGACCCACGTCGGGTTCAACTGACCACTGTGATGACTGACCGATTGGCTCAAGGATATTTGCTTGTTTATTGCAATTCTCCGCTGGACACATTTGCTGGATAGGTTGCCCCTGTCCCTGTTGTCCGATGCCTGAGGAGTTGGAAATCTCGCCATTGTGTTGACCACCTGTGTCAGTGATTGACCAGTCATATTCTCGGTCATCACGCCGCCGCGCGTCCCGTCCGATGCTGATGGTGTCGGATAAGTCTGTATTCTTTTTTTCAACGCCTTCCTGCTGTTGCTTCCGCCATCCATCCCCGTGGTGTTCGGAGTGTGAAAAAATGTCTCGTTGTTTGGCAAGAATCCAGATTCTTTCGCGTAAGTGTGGTGCGCCAACATCGGCTGCTGATAACACTCCCCATTCCGCATCGAACCTGAGCGAGGCCAAGTCTCCAAGGACTGTTCCAAGTCCGCGAGAAGTGAGCATTGGGCTGTTTTCCACGAAGACGTAGCTAGGCTGAACTTCGCCAATAATCCTTGCCATTTCTTTCCAGAGTCCGCTGCGCGCCTCTGTAATTCCAGCTCCTTTACCTGCGACACTAATGTCCTGGCAGGGAAAGCCGCCCGAAATGACATCAACAATTCCTCTCCATGGCCTTCCGTCAAAATTGCACACGTCAGACCAAATTGGGAAAGGCGAGAGAATTCCATCGTTTTGTCGTTGTGCCAAAACTTGTGCGGCGTAGCCATCACGTTCAACTGCGCATACGGTTCGCCAGCCGAGCAATGTCCCCCCAAGGATTCCTCCGCCCGCGCCTGCGAACAATGCGAGTTCTCGTAAGCCTGAATCATCGCTGCGCTGAATATCCAGCTCATTCATTTTTCCCCTCGTTTCAAAATCCGCACCAGCTAACCTTATTTACTACCCTAACCGACCAATTTTAAGAGCAACTTGAAAGCGTCGATGATTTCTGATTCATCGCTGAACGTGTCTTTTAGCGGTGCACCATCTATTCCCCAATCGACTGCCTGCTTTACCATTTTAAGCAGCTTTTTATCTTGCTTTGATAGCTCTATGTCATTGCCCTTGTAAACGACATGCTCTTTTTTGTATTCCGTTTTTGCACAAGAAAATCCATCGAGCCAATCAATTAAATTCGTCAGACAATCCGCCTCAAACAGAGTGTCGCTGGTCGCCATCATGCCAGTAACAAGAGGCTTGCCTCGCCAAGGCGAAACATCTACCGTCCCCCCATTGATGAAAAGGGTAAAATCTAGGGCTGTTGCCTTTTCTACTGCCTCGGCAAGCAAGATTGCGGATTCCATCTGTATGCGCTGAAGTTGTCTATTTTCGTCCATTTCTTTCATTTTTCACCTCTTAGTTAGTACTTCGGTCATTGCGCCAGCTCCATCACATCGCATCGGGCGCGGTATAAATCGTTCACGGTGAGCATCTGCATTGCACTCTCGACGCGCTCAATCGCGGCGGTGACAGTGGCGATTTCGAGCGTGTTCAAAATCCATTTTCCTGTCGCATCACCACGTGCCGCAACTTGATTCATGGCACGCATCGCTCCCTCTAGCACGGGCAGGACGCTGCCGTCTTTGGGTGGGCGGCGGTAGAAGGCTGCCCACAGCACGTTAAACGCTGCTCCGATGCGGTCAAAGTTAGTTTTCCCCAGATGCCCAAGTTTTGCTGCCATTAAGCCGAAGCGCAGCTCCTGCGCGAACTGGTCGCATAGGTCGCGGGTCATGGGAATTTTGATTTCACGGGCGCGGCGATGGCATTTTTTGCGCATGTTTTGTCCCCCAGTTCATGGCTAGATTCCATTCTCAATAAATTCGCCATCTGCTCCCAAGGTATACCAGTGATTGGCCTTAATTCCGTTATCGCCGACCTTGGTTGAGCGTATATGTAAGATGGTGCCGTCGTTGTCTCGATAGACAAGACAGATTGCACATCCTTCGTCGGCCTGAGCGCGTCCATATTGTCCATTTGCGACAGCAATAGATGCCATGCCAGTTGCGGATGCTGCTCCTCTCATGCCAGTTGCTAATGCTGCGCCTTGGTAACCAGTTGCGGAGGCCGCGCCTTGGTAACCAGTTGCGGAGGCCGCGCCTTGGTTGCCAGTTGCTAATGCTGCGCCTTTCTCGCCAGTTGCTAATGCTGCGCCTTGCTCGCCAGTTGCTAATGCTGCGCCTTGGTAACCA